>MAAB01029584.1_pt1 | contig 61610 bp, 49 predicted proteins | sample 1115991 | NCBI WGS metagenome assembly MAAB01 (sample SAMN04961124, study PRJNA320927) | seawater metagenome | isolation source: sample BD02T18 sea water enriched with oil for 18 days | place: USA:Gulf of Mexico | collected 2013-07-27 | reverse complement strand
CTTGTTTTTACGCGATATTTGTTCGGGTGATACCGATGGCGCGCAACAACTAGGTGCCTTAGAGCTAGATGAAGAAGATTTAGCACTGTGTACATTTGTTTGCCCTGGCAAAACAGATTACGGTGTCATTCTTCGTGAATGTCTAACTACTATCGAGAAGGAAGGTTAGTCATGGGCTTGAAAAAGTTTATTGAAGATATAGAACCGCATTTTGAAAAAGGCGGTAAACATGAGAAGTGGTTTGCACTTTATGAAGCTGTAGCTACGGGGTTATTCACGCCTGGTTATGTGAATAAGGGTAAAACACATGTTCGTGATAGCATTGATTTAAAGCGAATCATGATCACTGTATGGCTAGCGGTTTTCCCAGCCATGTTTTTTGGTATGTATAACATTGGTTTCCAAGCTGTAGATGCATTGGTTGCTGGTTATTCTTTACCACAAACTTGGCAGGTTGATTTATTCACCTTGTTAGGTGGCTCTTTAACTGCAAGCTCTGGCACATTCGACATGATGTTATACGGGGCAGTGTTCTTCCTACCTATTTATGCGGTTACCTTTGCTGTTGGTGGCTTCTGGGAAGTATTATTTGCAGCCGTACGCGGTCATGAAGTAAATGAAGGATTCTTCGTTTCTTCTATTCTATTTGCATTGATTTTGCCTGCAAGTATTCCATTATGGCAAGTCGCCATTGGTATTACTTTTGGTATTGTTGTTGCCAAAGAGATTTTTGGTGGTACAGGTAAAAACTTCTTAAACCCAGCTTTAGCCGGAAGAGCGTTTTTATTCTTCGCTTATCCAGCTGAAATTTCAGGCGATGCTGTTTGGGTTGCCGCTGATGGTTTCTCTGGTGCTACTATGCTTAGCTCAGCTGGCCAAGGTTTAGTTGATTATTCAATGAATGCTGATTGGTGGAACGCTTTCTGGGGCTTTATTCCTGGTTCAGTAGGTGAAGTTTCTACGTTTGCAATTTTATTGGGTGGTGCATATATCCTTTATAAAGGAATCGCTTCATGGCGCATCGTTTTAGGTGTGTTCGGTGGCATGGTTGCAACGTCATTATTATTTAACGCGATTGGTAGTGATACTAATGCTATGTTTGCAATGCCTTGGCACTGGCACCTAGTTATTGGTGGTTTTGCCTTTGGTATGATGTTTATGGCAACTGACCCTGTTTCGGCCTCTTTCACTAATACTGGTAAATACTGGTTTGGTGCGTTAGTTGGCGTCATGGTGGTATTGGTTCGCGTAGTAAACCCAGCATTCCCTGAAGGCATGATGTTAGCTATCTTATTTGCTAACTTGTTTGCACCATTGTTTGACTACTTTGTAGTTAAAGGCAATATTAAACGGAGGCTTGCACGTAATGTCTAGTAATAAAGAAACATTCGGCAAAACGGTTGGTTTTGTATTTATAGTCTGTTTAGTTTGTGCAGCTTTAGTTTCAGTTTCAGCAATTCAATTGAAACCATTGCAAGTAGAAAACAAGCTACTTGATCAACAAACAAAAATCTTAGAAGCATCTGGTTTATTATCTAAAACTGACGGTAGCTCTAAAGCAATTAAAGCAACTTTTGCAAAATTAGTAGAAGCAAAAATGATTGATTTAGATTCAGGTGACTTTATTGAAGGTAACCCTGAATTATTTGATGAGCGTCGCAATGCACGTGATGTAACTAAGTCAGATAAGCCTAAAGATGACATGGCTGGTATTAACCGTCGCTCTAAAGATGCTGTAGTTTATTTAGTTCGCAACGATGCCGGTAAAGTAGAAACTGTTGTTTTACCTATCGTTGGTTCAGGTCTATGGGATCTAATGTATGGTTATGTTGGCTTAGAAGGCGATTTAAATACTGTACGTAGTGTAGTTTACTCTGATCATAAGGAAACTCCGGGCTTAGGTGCAGAAGTAATGAACCCTAAGTGGAAAGCTTTATGGCCAGGTAAAAAAATCTATAACGGTGCAGGTAAAGTGAAAGCTAACCTAGTTAAAGGTGGTGCTAAAGCCGATGATATTCACGGTGTTGATGCTTTATCAGGTGCTACCTTAACGAGTAACGGTGTTACGCGCACATTACAATTTTGGTTTGGTGAAGAAGGGTATGCCCCTTTTATTGCTAAATATCGCGCAGGGGGTGTTAACTAATGTCATCTGAAGCTAAAAAAGTTTTAACTCAACCTATTGTAGACAACAACCCTATTGCCTTACAGGTGTTAGGTATTTGTTCTGCATTAGCGGTAACAAGTTCAATGGCTAATGCCTTGGTTATGACGTTAGCCGTTGTTATGGTAACTGCATTTTCTAACTTGTTTATTTCTATTATTCGTAATCACATTCCATCTAGTGTGCGTATTATCGTGCAAATGGCGATTATTGCTTCATTAGTAATTGTGGTTGACCAAGTGCTAAAAGCATTTTCGTATCAATTATCAAAAGAGCTTTCTGTTTTTGTTGGCTTGATCATTACTAACTGTATTGTTATGGGTCGTGCTGAAGCTTTCGCTATGAAAGAAAAACCAGGTGTAAGTTTTTGGGATGGTATTGGTAACGGTTTAGGCTATGGCTTTATTTTAATGACAGTCGCTTTCTTCCGTGAATTATTTGGTTTTGGTACGCTTTTCGGTATTGAAATCTTACCTTTAATTCAAAATGACGGTTGGTATCAAGCAAATGGTTTATTAGTTTTACCATTTAGCTCATTCTTCATTATTGGTTTTATCATCTGGGCAATTCGCCAGTATAAGCCTGAACAAGTAGAGAAGGACTAATCGCAATGGAACATTATTTAAGTCTATTAGTAAAAACGATTTTTATCGAAAACATCGCACTATCTTTCTTCTTAGGTATGTGTACATTCCTAGCGGTATCAAAAAAAGTAGATACTGCTATTGGTTTGGGTGTTGCAGTAGTTGTAGTACTTGGTATTGCAGTTCCTGCTAACCAAATTATCTATCAAGCAGTGTTAGCCCCTGGTGCTTTAGACAGTGTGTTAGGTATTACTGACCCAACACAGTCTATTGATTTGAGCTTTTTGTCATTTATTACCTTTATCGGGGTAATTGCTGCGCTTGTTCAGATTCTTGAGATGGTACTAGATAAATACTTTCCTGCGTTATATCAAGCCTTAGGTATATTTTTACCTTTGATTACCGTTAACTGTGCAATTTTTGGTGCTGTGTCTTTCATGGTAGCGAAAAACCTAACGTTAGGTGAATCAGTTGTTTACGGAATTGGCTCTGGTATTGGTTGGGCATTAGCGATTGTTTTACTTGCGGGTATCCGTGAGAAAATGAAATATTCTGATGTGCCAGATGGTTTGAAAGGGTTAGGTATTACATTTATTACTGCAGGACTGATGGCCTTTGGCTTCTTGTCTTTCGGTGGTATTTCACTGTAACGATTTAGATAAATAAAATAAGGAAAAGTCGATGGAAATTATTCTCGGCGTATCGATGTTTACTGCGATAGTTATTGCCTTAGTATTAGTAATTTTATTTGCTAAATCTAAGTTGGTATCAAGTGGTGATGTAACGATTAATATAAATGGCGATCCAGAAAAAGCAGTAACTACTGCGGCGGGTGGCAAATTATTAGGCGCACTAGCTGATCAAGGTATTTTTATTCCTTCAGCATGTGGTGGCGGTGGTACTTGTGGTCAATGTCGTGTTGAAGTGCATTCAGGTGGTGGAGATATTTTACCGACTGAGCAAGGTCATATTAACAAACGCGAAGCAAAATCGGGTTGTCGCTTAGCTTGTCAAGTTGCTGTTAAGCAAGACATGGAAATTGAAGTTGAAGATGAAATCTTCGGTGTTCAACAATGGGAATGTGAAGTTATCTCAAATGATAACAAAGCAACGTTCATTAAAGAGCTAAAACTGCAAATTCCAAATGGTGAATCAGTTCCGTTCAAAGCGGGTGGTTACATTCAAATTGAAGCACCTGCACACCATGTTAAATACAGTGATTTTGATATTGATGAGCAATATCGTGGTGACTGGAACCATTTTGGTTTCTTCGATGTAGAGTCAAAAGTAGACACGGATACATTACGTGCATACTCAATGGCGAACTACCCAGAAGAAGAAGGCATTATTATGCTTAACGTGCGTATTGCTACGCCGCCTCCTGGTCGTTTACATTTACCTGCTGGTAAAATGTCATCATTTATCTTTAGCTTAAAAGCTGGTGATAAGGTTACTATTTCAGGCCCATTTGGTGAATTCTTCGCTAAAGAAACTGATAATGAAATGGTATTTATTGGTGGTGGTGCTGGTATGGCGCCAATGCGTTCTCATATCTTTGATCAACTTAAGCGTTTAAATTCTAAGCGTAAGATGAGCTTCTGGTATGGCGCACGTTCTAAGCGTGAAATGTTCTATGAAGATGATTATAACGGCTTAGCGGCTGATAATGATAACTTCCAATGGCATGTCGCTTTATCTGACCCACAACCTGAAGATAACTGGGATGGCTTAACTGGTTTCATTCATAATGTTCTTTTTGAAGAATATTTGAAAGACCATGAAGCACCAGAAGATTGTGAATACTACATGTGTGGTCCACCAATGATGAATGCTGCTGTTATCGGTATGCTTAAAGATCTTGGTGTAGAAGACGAGAACATCATGTTAGATGACTTCGGTGGCTAATTGTTTATTTTAATTTGTCTATTGCCTTAATTTCGTCGTCGGCTATGCTCATTGACTAACGTCAACTCCGCGTAGCCTTTTAGAACTAAAGGTAATATTCAGCGTTAAAGACAAAACAATTACTTATCGAATGAGCATTACAATAAAGACGACTTCGGTCGTCTTTATTATTTAAAATTTGGACTACTGTAAGACGTTGTTTATATCGCTGTATTTTTTCTCAATAATATAACGATATAAATAATCATTTGGAATCGATATGAATAAACTTAAACTATTTTTGTTAATGGCTTTGGCGCTAACACTTATGGCCTGCTTTCCAAGTAATCCTTCTAAAAATACAGAAATATTATTGCAAGGTCGCACTATGGGGACTACGTATAATATTAAAGTCGTTGGAACCAAAGAGCAGATAATAGAACTTAAGTTACAGCAACAAATTGATGCTGCGTTAGAGCAAGTTAATCAAGAGATGTCTACCTATATACCTGACTCTGAACTATCATTATTTAACCAAAACCAATCAACGGAAGCTATTGAGGTTAGTGATGGTTTAGCGCGAGTGATGAAGGAGTCAATTCGATTAGGAAAGTTGAGTGGAGGTAAACTTGATGTCACCGTGGGTCCTTTAGTGAACCTTTGGGGGTTTGGTCCAGAACAGCGTGCTGAAAAAGTGCCTAGTGTTGAATTATTAATGCAAGCAAGATCACGTATTGGTTTGCAACATTTAAACCTTCAAGAAAATAAGTTAAGTAAAAGTTTACCAAACTTATATGTTGATCTTTCAACTGTCGCAAAAGGCTATGGCGTTGATGTCGTAGCTGAGTTAATTGAAGCCAATGGAATTAATCATTATCTCGTGGAAATCGGTGGAGAGATGCGCTTAAAAGGTTTTAAGCATACAGGCGAGCTGTGGGCAATTGCTATTGAAAAGCCAATAACAACTGAACGTAGTGTGCAGCAGGTTATCATTCCAAAAGATAATGCTGTGGCGACTGCTGGTAATTATCGAAACTATTTTGAAGTTGATGGCACTCGTTTTTCTCATATTATTGATCCTGATACAGGCAAGCCAATAAACCACAAATTAGTCTCTGTTACTGTCATTGCTCCTTCATCTATGACCGCTGATGGTTTATCAACCACACTGATGGTAATGGGCATGGAACAAGGAATGGCATTTGCGAGTGAAAATAACCTTGCTGCACTGTTTATATCTAAGACTGAAAATGGCTTTGATGAACGTTTTACGGTAAAATTCAAGCAATACCTAAAGTAAGAGCTGAGTTGTATAAGTAATGCAACACTAGATAAGCATTACTTTAATAATATCGCATTGATATATTCAATGGCTCTTGTCCTGAGCATTGATTGTTTCGTTTTTAGTTGAGTGAGTTGAGAGCATAACATTATGATGATTTTCCTGATTACTTTTGGTTTTTTCCTTGTTGTTGGTGCAGCCATGGCTGTAGGTTATATATTCCAGAATAAAACCCTCGCGGGGAGTTGTGGCGGTCTAGCGAGCGTTGGCATTGATAAAGAATGTAACTGTGATAATCCCTGTGAAAAGCGTCAAGAACGTGAGAAAAAAGCAGCACTTGAACACAATCTACAGAACAGGATTGATGTCGAAAATTTATAGCATCTAATACCAATGGTAATAACTCTCGCTATGTGAGCAATAAACGAGTGCGATTGGTATAATATTTCTCTATTAAGCTTCATCCAATAAAAAAGGATAATTAAGTGATTTAATTATCCTTTTTTATTGCTTGTCTGCCCGCTAAGGAAACTAACTAATAAAGTGCTTTATTTTACTAACAATACCTGCTGCATCTAAACCTAACTCAAGATGCATTTCTTCTTGAGTACCGTGTTTGACAAACTGATCAGTAATACCAATATTAAGGATACTAACGGGCTTACCTTGAGCGAGTAAATATTCGTTCACACCTGAGCCTGCACCGCCTGCAATAGCATTATCTTCAATCGTTACCAGACAGTCGTGTTTATCATTTAACGTATCAATAAGAGTTTCATCTAGCGGTTTAATAAAGCGCATATCCACTAAGCTAGCGTTTAGCTCGGATGCCACTTTTTTCGCTTCACCTAACATAGAACCGAAGCTTAATATGGCTATGCTTTTATTTGTTGGATTGTTGTTTGCTAAATCTTTTGCTTCAACGATAGTTACCCCTTTGCCTATTTCAATGGTTTCATCAACAGTTGGTAGCATCTCACCAGTTCCATTGCCACGAGGGTAGCGAACGACACTAGGGCTATCTAATTTGTGCCCAGTATTTAACATCAATTGGCATTCACGCTCATTAGAAGGTGCCATGATGACGGTATTAGGAATACAACGTAAAAAGCTTAAGTCAAAAACGCCTTGGTGGGTTGCTCCATCTGCGCCAACTATACCGGCACGGTCAACGGCAAACATTACGGGCAAGTTTTGTATGGCAACATCATGAATGAATTGATCATAACCACGTTGTAAGAAACTAGAGTAAATGGCCACTACCGGTTTTAAACCACCAATTGCGAGGCCTGCAGCATAAGTCACTGAGTGTTGCTCAGCAATTGCTACGTCGAAGTATTGATCGGGGAAACGTTGACTGAACTCAACCATGCCAGAGCCTTCAGCCATCGCTGGAGTAACTGCAACTAAATTTTTATCTATTTCAGCGGTTTTACACAACCAATCGCCGAATATCTTTGAATAAGTTGGTAAGCTTGGTTTTGACTTAGGTAAATTAGTTTCTTCTGGATTAAACTTTGGCACTGCATGATATTTGATTGGGTCTTGCTCTGCCGCTTGGTAGCCTTTACCTTTGGTGGTCACTACATGTAAAAACTGTGGCCCTTTCAGGCTGCGCATATTTTTAATTGTGGTGACTAAACTTTCAACATCATGACCATCAATAGGGCCGATATAGTTAAAACCTAATTCTTCAAAAAAAGTACTAGGTACAACCATACCTTTTAAGTGTTCTTCAGCGCGGCTAGCAAGTTCTTTTATTGGTGGTATATTACCTAATAGCTTTTTGCTACTTTCACGGAAACCAGTAAAAATACTGCCTGATAATAATTTGGCAAGATGATTGTTCAACGCACCAACATTTTTTGAAATAGACATGTCATTATCATTTAAGATAATCAACATATCTTTTTTGATATCACCAGCATGATTTAAGGCTTCAAAAGCCATACCTGCAGTCATTGCTCCATCGCCAATTACGGCAACTGTTTTGCGATTCTTTGCTTCTTTTTCAGCGGCTACCGCTAATCCAAGAGCAGCAGAAATAGAAGTACTTGAATGACCAACACTTAACGTATCGTACTCACTCTCTTCACGCCAAGGGAAAGGATGTAAACCACCTTTTTGTCTTATGGTATGTAACTGATCACGTCTGCCCGTTAAAATCTTATGTGGATATGCTTGATGACCGACATCCCAAATTAAATGATCAAATGGGGTGTTATAGACATAATGCAAGGCTACAGTCAGCTCAATAGTCCCAAGGCCTGATGCAAAGTGTCCACTACTCTTACTTACAGAATTAAGTAAGAAACTACGTAATTCATTACTAATACGTGTCAGTTGTTCTTGCGGCATAGTACGCAGATCTGCTGGAATATCAATCTGAGAAAGTAGTGGGTAATTTGCAAGGTTTGTAGTCATAGTTTATCTATTGGTAATGATTATTTTATTTAAAGGTTTTGCTTTGTCTTGACACTTAGTGGCTGCGTCTCACAATAAAAGTGGCAAAATCTGCTAAAGATTGGGTATTGTAAGGTAATCTGCTCAAAGCTTGAAGTGCTTGTTGTAATAAGTTTTCTGCTTTATCTTGTGCACCTTGTAAACCAAGTAGCGCAGGATAAGTACTTTTGTTAGCAGCTATGTCTGACCCCACTGGCTTCCCGAGCTCTTCTTCGGTAGATGTTAGGTCAATAATATCATCCTGAACTTGGTAGGCTAGGCCTATGAGTTGAGCGTATTCGCTCAATATTTTTTCGTGCTCACTGGTGACATGTCCACTACACATAGCCGGCATCAATACAGATGCTTCTAATAGAGCACCAGTTTTAAGAGAGTGAAGAACTTCAAGTTCACATAATGAAATGTTTTTTCCTGTTGCTGCTAAATCAAGCGCTTGTCCGCCACACATACCCTGGTAACCTGATGCGCGCACTAATTGTTGAATTAGCTTTACCTGTATAGGCATGTTAGAAATTGTTTGATTTGATGAAAACGTGTGATTCGCTAAAATATCAAAAGCAAGGGTTTGTAATGCATCGCCAGCTAATATTGCAGTAGCTTCATCAAATGCTTTATGACAAGTTGGCTTTCCACGTCTTAAATCATCGTCATCCATCGCAGGTAAATCGTCATGTAAAAGCGAGTATGCATGTATGCATTCAAGTGCACCGGCTACTGCATCAATATCATTTAAATCAGCAGAAACAGCCTCGCCTGTGATATAAGCTAAATAGGGACGCATCCGTTTTCCGCCAATAAGTAAACCATAACGCATGGCTTCTATAAGCGTAGGATCATTGATGGGAAGTTCTTTCAGCTTAGTGGCTAAGAAGTCGTTGATTCGTAGTTGGTAATTGGCATAAGAAATTAATGTTGTCATTAACTTTCGCCTGCGCTGCTATCAAAGTCAGTTAACTGGGCAGTGCCATTTTTCTCTAGTAAAATTTGTACTTTTTGTTCAGCAGCTTGTAATTTCACCTGACTTATTTGGCTCAGATTCAGGCCTCTTTCAAAGAGCGCCATTGATTCTTCAAGGCTTAATTCACCTTGCTCTAAACTTTGCACAATTGTATCAAGTTCATTTAATGATTCTTCAAAAGAGAGGTTTTCTAGTTTCTTTTTAGCCATGATTTTTGCTCTAAGCACGTGAGGATTTATTAATTCCGGCAAACTTACCTTAGCTTGCAACGTGGGTCAATTGACCTAGTTTAATTATAGTTCTGAAAATTATTTTATCATTAGTGTTAAGTTATTGACACTACGGGCGATAATAATCTTATATACATATTTTATTATTAGTAAATTATTCGTTAGGCATTAGCGAATAGCTTGCACTTAATGTAGTATTCTTTTATTTATACCCGCGACCATTCAAACTGACATTGCTCAAGCACTCTTAATCGAGCATTTTGAATGAATATAAGTATTAAAGCGCGATAAGTTAGTTGTTTAGGAGAGTTTTGTGGATTTAGCTACGTTAATTGGTATTTTAGGTGCCATTGGTTTATTAGTCATGGCGATGGTGTTATCAGGCGACATTATGATGTTTGCTGATACTCAATCGGTATTGATTGTTTTTTGTGGCTCAATTTTTATCGTGTTATCTAACTACAACTTAGGGCAGTTTTTTGGTATAGGTAAAATTATTGGCAAAGCCTTTATGTTTAAACTTGAAAAACCTGAAGAGCTAATTGAGAAAGCTGTTGATATGGCTGATGCAGCACGTAAAGGTGGATTTTTAGCCCTTGAGGAAGCTGAAATCACCAACCCTTTTATGCAAAAAGGCGTTGATATGCTCGTTGATGGTCATGATGCTGATGTAGTTCGCGCAACACTTCAAAAAGATATCAATTTAACGACTGAGCGCCATGAAACAGGCTCAAATATGATGATGGCGCTTGCCGATGTTGCACCCGCAATGGGAATGATTGGAACGCTTATTGGTCTTGTTGCCATGTTATCGAATATGGATGACCCAAAATCGATAGGCCCGGCGATGGCGGTTGCTCTATTAACAACACTTTACGGTGCCTTTTTAGCCAATGTTATTGCTATTCCTATTGCTTCAAAGCTGAAACTTCGCATGGCTGAAGAAAAAATGAACCAAGAGTTAGTACTTGATGCAGTATTGGGTATTCAAGACGGTCAGAATCCACGTGTTATCGAAGGCTTATTAAAGAATTATTTAGCTGAAGGTAAAAGAAAAATCGATACAACTGATGAGTAGCATGAACAGAGTAATAGTAAGTAGCTTGATACTAGGAGTGACGCGTGGCTGAACAAGAATGTAAATGTCCACCTCCGGGGTTACCTGCGTGGATGGGAACTTTTGCCGATCTGATGTCGTTGTTAATGTGCTTCTTTGTTTTGCTTTTATCATTCTCTGAAATGGATGTGTTAAAGTTTAAACAAATTGCTGGCTCGATGAAGTTTGCCTTTGGTGTACAAAATAAAATTGAAGTAAAAGATATTCCCAAGGGCACTAGTATTATTGCTCAAGAATTTCGTCCGGGAAAGCCTGAGCCAACACCTATTGAAGTTATACAACAACAAACCATGGAAATGACCCAGCAAATGCTTGAATTTCAAGCTGGGGATGAAACATCTGCAGGTGGGCGACAAGAGCAACGTGGTACTGAACGTGGTGGCCAATCGCAAAATACTGAAGATGCACTTTCGCAACAGGCAATTGATCAAGCCAAGCAGGATATGGAAGAAGCCGCTCAAGAGCAAGTCAATGAGTTAGTTAAGAAAATAGCTGAGCAGTTAGAACAGCAAATTCAAGATGGTGCAATAGAATTAGAATCCTTGGGTCAACAAGTGATCATTCGCATAAGAGAGAATGGTTCTTTTCCTTCAGGATCGGCCTTCTTGCAGCCGAAGTTCAGACCGATCATTCGTGAAATAGGTGAATTGCTTAATACTGTGCCGGGAGAAATCATGATCTCAGGCCATACTGATAATCGTGGAGTCAACTCTGAATTGTTCAGCTCTAACTGGGATTTATCCAGTAAACGTGCCGTTGCAATAGCCCATGAACTGATTAAAGTTCCTAATTTTGACGCTACTCGCTTAGTAGCAGCAGGTCATGCTGATACAAGAGCCTTAGTCCCCAATACTAATGCGCTAAATCGCCGTCGTAATCGCCGTGTTGAAATTGCAATTAACCAAGGTAAAGCCAAAGAAACGGAGCGAATAGGTATCACTAAAGAATAAAAAGTTATACATCGACTGTACAGCATGGAAAAACTAATTGTAGTTTCTCCTTCTTCTGTTGAAGTTTATCTTGCTAGATAATCAAATAAGCTATATGAGTGTAGCTTATTTGATTATGCTCTCACGTCAAATCCTATATAACTAGTTTGCATACTATGCTCTTAGTTGTCTTTACTTCTCTCTAACGCAAGTGCAAAACGAAAACTCAACAGAAGCTGAAAAATAGTGTACAATGCGCGCCATTATTTTTTTGTCTTTTTTAGGTTATAACCGATGAAATTTATCGTAAAGCTTCAATCTGAGATCACCATTAAATCTCGCCCTGTCCGTAAACGTTTTACTAAAATATTAGAGTCGAGCGTTAAGAATGTTTTACGCCGTATTGACGAGCAAGTCACTACACGTATGAACTGGGATAATATTGAAGTTAATACGAAAGACAATTCACCTGAAAACCGTGAACGCCTAGTAGATGCATTAAAATGCATCCCAGGGATCCCTATGTTCCTAGAGGTACAGCAAACTGAGTTTGTAGATGTTCACGATATCTATGAAAAAACGTTAGCGGTTCATGCCAAAAATATTGAAAATATGACTTTCTGTGTACGTGCTAAGCGTACTGGTAATCATGATTTTAACTCATTAAAAGTAGAACAATATGTTGGTGGTGGGTTAAATCAAGCGGTAGAAAGCGCTAAGGTTAAACTAAAAAAACCTGATGTGACCATACACCTTGAAATCAAGAACAAAGACTTATTTATTGTTACCCAGCGTCATCAAGGCTTAGGTGGCTTTCCAATAGCAACACAAGAAGATGTTCTTTCACTTATGTCGGGTGGTTTCGATTCGGGTGTATCAAGTTACCAAATGATCAAAAAAGGTGCGCGTACTCACTATTGTTTCTTTAATTTAGGTGGATCAGCGCACGAAGTAGGTGTTAAACAGATAAGTTATTTCTTGTGGAATAAGTTCGGCGCTTCACACAAAGTGAAGTTCTTTGCCGTAGACTTTGAACCCGTGGTTACTGAGATTTTAGAAAATGTTGAAAATAGCCAGATGGGTGTTGTATTAAAGCGCATGATGGTACGAGCTGCTAGCAAAATAGCAGAACGAGGAAAAATTCAAGCATTGGTAACGGGTGAGAGTTTAGGTCAGGTATCAAGCCAAACATTAACCAACCTTAACGTCATCAATCAGGTAGCCGATACGTTAATTTTACGTCCATTAGCGGCTTATGATAAACAAGATATTATTGATATAGCGCGGAAAATAGGAACAGAGGAGTTTTCTAAAACTATTCCTGAGTACTGTGGCGTTATTTCTAAAAAACCAACAGTAAAGGCTGTTTTGTCTAAGGTTGAAGAAGAAGAGGGGAACTTTGATTTTGATGTGTTAGACAAGGTTGTCAGTGAAACGCGTGTTTATGATATTCGAGATATTGGTAAAGAGACTGAAGAAGAAATTCGTGCGGTAGACCTTGTTGAAAATATTCCAGACAATGCTGTTGTTGTCGATATTCGCAGCCCTGAAGAAGAAGAAGAAAAACCTCTAGAATTAGCTGATGTAGAAGTGAAGCACATTCCTTTTTATAAGTTGTCTACCCAATTTGGTGACTTAGATATGACAAAAGAATACTTATTGTATTGTGATCATGGTGTGATGAGCAAATTACAAGCTTTGTATTTACTAGATAATGGTTTTAAAAACGTAAAGGTATATCGCCCTTAATCTTGAGGCTTAGTGCTTAGGTTAAGCACTTGTTGCCACAGTCGAGTATTTTCGGGGGTGGCGACATTATGTTTTTTTGCTAAACGGTGAATATAACCGTTAATATAATCAATCTCAGTAGATCTTCCTGCCAAAACATCACTACGCATTGAAGAGCAGTTTTTCGCTGTGGCTTTTGCTACCTTTCGCACGATGACTTCTAAGTCATTTAATACCAAGTTTATGTTTTCAGCTCTACTGACATTGATTATTTCAGTCAGTACCGTGCGGATTTGTTCAGTAAATTTCGCCTTGTTTACTTCACCATTTTCAATATTGTTAATCGCGGTTATAGGATTAATCACACAATTTATTGCCAATTTTAGCCATTGTTTTTGTACAATATCTTGCTGAAAGCAGACTTGGGGCAGGGCATAATTCAATTGGCGAGTCAGTTGTTCTTGTACAGGTAAGCTTAGCTTTCCAGAAAGCAGTCCAATATCACTTTGACCTAATCCTGTATGGGTGATTGCTAATGGTGCATAGCGTAAACAACCATGTGTCGTTAACATCGCGAGTATCACTTGTTGGCTGGGTAGTCGCTTTATTACATTTTCTAAAGTACCCATGCCATTGTGAGCAAGAATAATAAGGCACTGAGGGTTAATGCTCTTAGCTATTTGCTCTACAGCCGTGGCAATATTAAATGATTTTAAGCAGAGGATAATGATATCAGCAGCTTCTATATCGACTGTTTGACTATAGATTATTGGGTAAGTCTTTGCTTGTTGCTGTTGATAGGCAGTGAATTCATAGGTCGCTATTTTTTGATCATTAGCGCTCAAAGAATCTTGATTTGATGCTAATAGCGTAACGCGCATTTCTTCATTGGTATTGACAGCTTCATTATTTGAAAAACTTTCTTGTGCTAAATGATGGTACCAAAGCAGTCCCATAGCACCTTGTCCAACGATAACAATATTTTTTAACTTATGAATCATGGTTTGTTATGTATCATTTAATTTGTTGTAGGTAGTTCGAAGAGGGAATAGATCTCGTTTTACAAAATAAACTACCGTAGAGCAACTTCGCGCAGACAAATATAAAAATGCCAATAACATCTGCAAGAAAGTCACCAAACTCACCGCTTCGAAACCCTAAAAAGTATTGGCCAATTTCTGTTAAAGCGCCATAGAAAATAAGCAAAGGCACAGCAAAAGAAAGTGATAACTTTATGATGGAGTGGCTAAGCCAAGTTAAAATAAAAAAGCTCGTTAAATGACCCATGGTATCAATTGCAGGAAGCTGAAAAATGCGTTTTCTAACAAGTTCGGGTAAAAATTCATGGGCGAAAAGCAAAGAAATAGTGATGATGATTACTGTAATAAAAAAGTAATAGTGCTGACGAGCTTTCACAAAAAATCTGCAAATGAATAAGGAAGTATTTTGATACTAACATGAATAACGCTGTATTTCTTGTTGCGCCATGTTATTTGGTATCGATATTAATTGCATTATAAGGTGCTTGCTTTCGTCGGACTTTAGTTGCGTGCATTAAACGTGGGGGTATAATGGTAGGTATTGAATAAAATCAACCTATAGCTAAACCTTTAGAAGAGAAATAAATTATGCCATCAATGGATATCGTATCAGAAACTGATTTAGAAGAAGTAAGAAATGCTGTTGACAATGCTAACCGTGAAGTCACTACTCGCTTTGACTTTCGAGGTGTGGAAGCAAGTTTTGAATGGAAAAAACCTAATGTTACCCTGAAAGCTGAAGGCGATTTTCAATTAAAGCAAATGTGCGATATGTTGAGAAGCCAATTAACTAAACGTAATGTGGATGCTAAGGCAATGACCGTTAGTGATGCGAGTGCAACAGGCAAGAATTGGAGTCAGCAAGTAACGTTTAAAGAAGGTATTGAACAAGACGTTGCTAAAAAAGTGGTAAAGCTCATTAAAGGCGAAAAATTGAAAGTACAAGCCGCTATTCAAGGTGAGCAAGTACGAGTGACGGGTAAAAAACGTGATGACTTGCAAGCGGTAATGCAACTAGTACGTACGGCCGAGCTAGAGCAATCATTTCAGTTTACTAACTTTAAAGACTAAAGTTTTTTATCAATAAATTTAATTCTCTAACCAAAAACCATAACTTTAGTTATGGTTTTTTTATGTTCGCAAAATGTTAAGTATTCTTGCTCTTAATAGTATAACTGAAGCATGTTGAAAACTTAGAATATTAACAATAGGTTATCTTAATAGCCTAAGCTCTTTTATATGCCTATTTAACCTGAACTCGGTTAAATATATCCTTAACCATTTGAAATATAGCATTAAATTTTTTGATGTGTCGCTAGTTAGATAGTTTTGCTTAATTCAAGGCAAATTGACGTGTCAATAGCTAGTCTATTGCAAGTGAATTTAACGAAGTAGTCAGTAAAAGTAGCGGTTAGAGAATAATCTATAAAGCTGAACTCAGTTTATTTAGCAATATAAGCATTATAACCCCTCAGCACTGCTATTTAATGGTAAATATTGATAATTGAAATTAACTCAAATGATATAATAGCCGTTTTTATCGCGATTAATCATTTCGCTAATCAAAACGGTATAGACGTCTATACGTTTAGATGTTGACATATCTAGTGATCTAAGTAACAGTATAAGCATTCATAATTATGTGTTTTTTTTGTTAGGTAGCATCATGCCCATTAAAATTCCCGATCAATTACCCGCGTTATCAATTTTAAATAACGAAAATATTTTTGTGATGTCTGAGAACAGAGCAGCATCTCAAGAAATTCGTCCGATGCAAGTGGCTATTCTAAACTTAATGCCAAATAAAATTGAGACAGAAGTGCAAATTTTGCGCATGCTGTCTAATACGCCATTACAGATAAACATTGAATTCATCCGTATACACAAAAATGTGTCAAAAAATACGCCTGAAGAGCATTTAGAAAATTTTTATCATTTATTTGATGATATCAAGCACAAACAATATGATGGTCTTATTATTACGGGTGCACCGCTAGCTTTACTTGATTACTCACAAGTCACTTTTTGGGACAAAATTTGTGAAGTATTTGACTGGGCTGAAAATAATGTCACTTCAACGATGTTTTCCTGTTGGGCTGCACACGCCGCTTTATATCACCACTACGGTCTAAATCGTCATTTACGTAAAGAAAAATTATCAGGTGTCTACAAACATAAACCGCTTGATGACAAAGAGTCGCTTACCAGAGGTTTTGATGAAAACTTTAATGTGCCACATTCTCGTTATGGTTACATTGATAAATCAGATTATGAAAGTATTCCGCAAATAAAAATATTAGCTGAGTCTGAGACTGCAGGTGTGTATTTGGCTGCGACCAAAAACAAGCAGCAAGTTTATTTAACAGGTCATCCTGAATACGATGCCAGCACATTGCATGAAGAGTATTTACGAGATAGTAGCCAAAACACTGATGCCGCTTTACCCAAAAACTATTATCAAGATGATGATGCGAGCAAATCACCTGTTGGTTCTTGGCGTAGTCATGGCAGCTTGCTCTTTACTAATTGGCTCAACTACTATGTTTATCAAATGACCCCCTATCAGTTAGATGCCTCAAATATTAGAGCCATTCACCCCGATACGGCCCTTTAAGAACTAGCTGAAAGGTCTGCTAAAATTACTTGCTTGGCCTATATTATTTATCTTGGTCAGAGATAAAATAACTTTTGATACTGCGGAAAAGAACATGAAAAAATCATCATCATTTGCCTTATTTGAGCAACAATTAGCAAATAACATTTTAATTTTAGATGGTGCTATGGGCACCATGATCCAAGCTTATAAGTTTGAAGAGCAAGACTTTCGCGCCGAGCGATTTGCAGATTGGCATACTGATGTAAAAGGCAATAACGATATGTTAGTGCTTACTCAACCTGAAGTGATTAAAGCTATTCACCTTGAGTACCTCGAAGCTGGCGCTGATATTCTTGAAACGAATACCTTCAATGCAACGACGATTGCCATGGCTGATTATGACATGGAAGAATACAGTGCTGAAATTAACCGTGTTGCTGCACAAATTGCCCGTGAAGCGGCTGATGAGTACAATAAAAAAACGCCTGAACGTCCTCGTTTTGTTGCTGGTGTTTTGGGACCAACTAACCGTACTTGTTCAATTTCTCCGGATGTAAATGATCCTGCCTATCGTAATGTTACCTTTGACGAGCTCAAAGACGCTTATATTGAATCGACGTTGGCGTTAATTGAAGGCGGCAGCGATATCATTTTGATCGAAACCATTTTCGATACGTTAAATGCGAAAGCCGCCATATTTGCAGTAGAAACTGTTTTTGAGCAATTAGGCGAGCGTTTACCTGTCATGATTTCAGGTACCATTACAGATGCCTCTGGACGTACCTTATCAGGGCAAACAACAGAAGCGTTTTACAATTCACTTCGTCATGCAAAACCGGTTTCTTTTGGTTTGAACTGTGCGTTAGGTCCGGTTGAGTTACGCCAATATGTTGAAGAATTGAGCCGAATTTGTGATGTTGCTGTATCTGCTCATCCAAATGCGGGTTTACCTAACGCTTTTGGTGAATATGATTTTACCGTAGAAGATATGAATACCCATGTGGAAGAGTGGGCATCATCAGGCTTTTTAAACATTATTGGGGGCTGTTGTGGTACTACGCCAGCTCATATAAAAGGCATGGCTGACACGGTCGCAAATATTGCTGCTCGTAAAGTAGAAGCTCGTGAAATTGCTTGTCGTTTATCGGGCTTAGAGGCATTAACCATTAAAGAAGATAGCTTGTTTGTTAACGTTGGTGAGCGCACCAATGTTACCGGCTCAGCTATGTTCAAGCGTTTGATCAAAGAGGAAAACTACGATCAAGCTATTGCTGTAGCTTTACAACAAGTTGAAAACGGTGCACAGATTATTGATATCAACATGGATGAAGGCATGTTGGACTCGAAAAAAGCCATGGTACGTTTTTTAAACTTGATTGCCGGTGAGCCAGATATTGCTAAAGTGCCAATCATGATTGACTCTTCGAAATGGGACATCATTGAAGCAGGGCTACAATGTATCCAAGGTAAAGGCATTGTCAATTCAATCAGCTTAAAAGAGGGAGAAGAAAACTTCCGTCAACAAGCTGAATTACTACGTCGTTATGGCGCTGCTGTTATTGTTATGGCGTTTGATGAAGAAGGCCAAGCGGATACCCGTGCACGTAAATATGAGATTTGTCATCGGGCTTATCACATGTTGGTTGATGAAATAGGCTACCCAGCAGAAGATATTATCTTTGACCCGAATATTTTTGCTGTTGCTACAGGTATTGAAGAGCATAATAATTACGCGGTTGATTTTATTGAAGCCGTTGACGATATTAAGAAAAACTTACCTCATGCCATGATTTCAGGTGGTGTATCAAATGTTTCGTTCTCCTTTAGAGGGAATAACCCAGTACGTGAAGCAATTCATGCTGTGTTTTTATATTATGCCATCAAAAATGGTATGGACATGGGCATTGTTAATGCAGGACAGTTAGCTATTTATTCAGACTTGCCAGAAAAGCTAAAACTTGCTGTAGAAGATGTTATTCAAAATAGTGATGACGGTGCAACTGAGCGCTTACTCGATATTGCTCAAGAATATCATGGACAAGCAGGCGGCCAAGCAGCTAAAGCAGATTTAGCCTGGCGTGAATTACCTATCAATGAGCGTTTATCTCACGCGTTAGTCAAAGGTATTAATGAGTTTATTGTTGAAGATACAGAAGAAGCAAGATTAGCAGCAGCTCGCCCTTTAGATGTGATTGAAGGCCCATTGATGGATGGCATGAATACCGTGGGTGATTTATTCGGTGCTGGCGAAATGTTTTTACCACAAGTGGTAAAATCAGCGCGAGTAATGAAACAAGCGGTGGCGCATTTAAACCCTTTTATTGAGGCTGAAAAAACGGAAGCTAGTTCTAATGGGAAAATACTACTGGCAACGGTAAAAGGTGATGTACACGATATTGGTAAAAACATAGTTGGCGTAGTACTGCAATGTAATAATTATGAAATTATTGACCTTGGTGTCATGGTTTCTTGTGATGATATTTTACGTGTTGCTAAAGAAGAGAATGTGGATATTATCGGCTTGTCTGGCTTGATCACACCATCACTTGATGAAATGGTACATGTTGCTAAAGAAATGAAGCGGCAAGATTTTAATTTGCCTTTATTAATTGGTGGGGCAACGACTTCAAAGGCCCATACTGCGGTTAAAATTGAGCCACAATATGAGCACCCAGTTGTGTATGTTTCTAATGCCTCTCGTTCGGTATCAGTCGTTAGTAGTTTATTATCAGATGAACTTCGTCCCGCCTTTATGGAAAGTCAAAAAGATGAGTATGAGCGTGTACGTGCTCGTCATTATAAAAAAGGCCCGCGTTCAAGTTTAATAAGCCTTGAAGATGCGCGTGCCAATGCTACTGAAATTAACTTTGACGACTACACACCGAAAAAGCCAAATAAGCTTGGTGTAACTGTGCTTGATAATATCGACTTGAACGAAGTTAGAAACTATATAGATTGGACGCCATTTTTCATGACATGGCAATTATCAGGTAAATATCCACTTATTTTAAAACATGAAGTGGTTGGCGTTGAAGCGACTAAATTATTTAATGACGCCAATGCTATGCTAGATGATGTTATTAATAATAAAAAAATTAGTGCAAGAGCAGTATTTGGCTTATTCCCAGCACATAGTAAGCAAGACGATATTTTAGTTTACCAAGATGAAAAGCGTGAAGAGCAATTAATGAGGCTTCATCAATTACGTCAACAAAGTAAAAAACCAGCAGGGCAGTTTAACCGCTGTTTATCTGATTATGTTGCACCTGTTGATTCAGGTATTGAAGATTATGTTGGTGCCTTTGCCGTATCAGCAGGTTTTGGCGTGGAAGAGTTAGTGAAAGCTTATGATGTTGAGCATGATGATTATAACTCTATTTTACTTAAAGCGGTGGCTGATAGATTAGCAGAGGCGAGCGCTGAATATTTACATGAGAAAGTTCGTAAAGAATACTGGGGATATGCGCCTGATGAAAATTTAGATAACGATGCGTTAATACGTGAAAGTTATCAAGGTATTCGTCCTGCGCCAGGTTACCCTGCGTGTCCGGAACATACTGAAAAAGGTTTATTGTGGGAGCTGCTTAATGTGAAACAAAACATTGATATGGATCTCACCTCAAGCTATGCCATGTGGCCCGGTGCAGCAGTGAGTGGTTGGTACTTCTCTCATCCTGAGTCTAAGTACTTTGCTGTCGCTAAACTAGCAAAAGATCAAGTGCTTGATTATGCAGCTCGTAAAGGCATGACCATAGAACAAGCAGAGCGTTGGTTATCGGCTAACTTAGATTATGAACCTGATTAAGCTTATATTTAGGTAGCGCTGGCTGGAGTCATTAACACGACTTCAAGGTTGTAAATGTATAATGTTTAAAAAAGGCGACATGATGATTATATTTATAAATCACCATGTCGCCTTTTTTGTTGAGTATGTTTTATAGGAATATTATGCACTGTAATTTAAGTCATTAGGTGCACTGCACTCGTCTTATGGGGCTGTGTGGTATAAGTCTGTTTGGGGGACAACAAACTTATCATTAAATTTGGCAGATAATACGCCTTTACGATGTGCTAATGCTGATTGTAGTTTTTTGGCTACCTTGGCAATAGCTACATAAAGTTGTTTGTCAGAAGCATTTACTGTAACTTTTTCACCCTCATATAGCGTGGTTACTTCAAGTTTTTGCAGATGTGGCTCAACAGTGATGGTTGAGTTTAATGTCATAATTGACGGATAATGTTTAGAGATTTTAGCAAACTTATTCTCGATAGATTGCTTGATACCTTCGGTTATTTCAACGTGGTGTCCAGAAATTTTAATCTTCATAGTCTTACCTCTTTTGTTATCTTTGTCTTTCTCTGTGCGTTCTTTTCAATTTCATAATCCTCCTTCAGTCATAAAAATGCAATAAAAAAATGGTAGATAAATGCAATTAAATGTAATTAGTATTTATCCAATAAAAGAGTACGTAAAATAGTCATTATTCGCTGAATATTATTAATGAATCATCAATAACCGTTACGACTTTTAGCTTTTCAATTCATCTAATCTAACATATTAAATCTTCGACACCGCATCATAAACCTAGTTAACTTTACGGTGAATCATCATTTGTTATATGATTGTCTCTTTGGTTCTTAGTGTTATACTGTAACGTTTTTGGTTGCTGCTCAGTGTGCCCTTTATCTTTAGGTGAACATCGTGTCTTCACTTTGTCTTTTCGTCAACACCTTGTTTATTTGTCTTTGTCTTCTTTGTTTTGTGTTTTTTAAGATAATTAAAATAGTTGTAAATAATTAGAAGGATATCTTGCAAGATGTAATGTTATAACATAACATGTTGCAAATTGTTATGTTGTAACAGTTTAATCCCCCCGTTATTAAGAGGCATCATGAGAAAATTATCACAAATTATGAGCGCATTACTTGCCATTTCTGCAAGTGGTCAACTACATGCAGAGCAAGTGCAAGGTACAGTGACAAACAAAGAAGGCTCTGCAATCGCCGGCGCTACGATAAAAGTAATGGGAACGAATAATGTCGCGATGACCAATGATCGTGGTTCATTTACTTTAGAGGTTAAACCGGGTAGTTATGAACTTCATGTTGTGGCAAACAATTTTGTTCATGAAAATGAAAATGTTGTCGTTGTTGATAATCAAAACACCCAGTTAAGCTTCGTACTTGATAAATCAGCGATTGAAATTATTGATGTTAGTGCAACCCCTTTGCATAGTTCTAATATTGAATCAGCTCTACCAATAAGTGTGTTGCACGGTGAAAATTTACGGATGCGCCAAGAAAATACCTTAGGTGATACCCTTAAAAAAGAAGTTGGGGTTCACAGTAGTTTTCATGGCGGTGTGGCAAGCACGCCCATCATTCGTGGACTAGATGGGCCTAGAGTTTTGGTTACTCAAAATGGCTTAGATGCAGGGGACGCATCACGTGTTGGGCCAGATCATGCCGTATCTACTGAAACATCTACCACAGAACGTATTGAAGTGTTACGTGGTCCTGCGACATTATTTTATGGCAGTGGTGCCATTGGCGGTGTTGTCAACCTTGTTGATGCAAGAGTGCCTCGGAGCACGGATACTAAAGGTGAATGGCTTGCCGAACAAAATAGTAATAATGCTCAAACACTTTTATCAGGTTCGATTACCAGTGGTACAGGCAATGTTGCAGTTCATGCAGACGGCTTTTATCGAGATAGTGATAATTACCACATTCCTGAAAAGAATGGTATCGATGAAGTGGCAAATTCTGACACAAGATCAAGTGGGTTTACGCTAGGCACTAGCTATTTGCTCAATAATGGTTTTATAGGTGTTTCTTATCAAACGTTAGATCAAGAATACGGTATTCCAGGTCATAGCCACGGCGATGAAGATGTAGCTGTACTTGCTGATTTAACACAAAATCGTTGGCAATTGCTCAGTGAGTTAAGCTTTGACAATACAATAGTGAAGTCACTTAATACTAAAGTTGCCTATACAGACTATCGCCATAGTGAGTTAGAAGTTGGTGTTGTTGGAACAACATTTGATAATGAAAGTTTAGAAACACGTATTGAACTTTTGCATCAAGATTTTTGGGATTGGCGTGGTGGATTAAGTATTCATTATAAACAAAGTGACTTTACTGCTGTTGGAGCGGAGGCGTTTACACCACCGTCTGATACCAGTTCAATTGCTTTAGCTTGGATAGAAGAACGTCATTTTGGTGACGTACTCTTGCAATTGGGCGCACGTATTGAACGAACAGAAATAAGTGCAGCAAAAGTGCGTTTACCTGAACTTGAATTTAGTGAAGATCATGATGGTGCTGAGCATCATGATGAACATGAACATGAACATGAACATGAACATGAAGCTCATTCATCTGAGGGAATGACACGTAACTTTGCTGTTGAGCATGTGTTTACACCCGTTAGTCTTTCTGCTGGCGTGGTTTGGGATTTCACTGATGGATATAACATAGGCTTTTCATTATCACACTCTGAACGCGCACCCTCATCCTCAGAATTATTATCATTTGGCCCGCATATAGGCACAGGTTCATATGAAGTCGGTGCGTTATTTTCATTACATGATGATCATGAAGAAATGGCACACTTTGGCCTAGCTGAACACGATATAGTGATGGAAACCGCTAGTAATATTGATTTAAGTTTACGTAAATTCAAGGGTGATTTTGGTTTTATTCTTAATGCTTTTTATAACCAAATAGATGATTACTACTATGAGCAAGCGACAGGTTTATCCGCGGGTGATGGACATGACCATAGTGGCCATGACCATGGTGGTCAGGAAGAAGAATTACATACATTACCATTGTTTATCTTTACTGCACAGGATGTCAGCTTGCATGGCTTTGAAGCACAAGCTGTTTGGCAGGTTACTGATAATTTTGCATGGCGAGTTCAGGGTGACATTATTCGCGCTCGCTTAGATGCAGGTGGTAATTTACCGCGAACACCGCCAGCACGAATTGCGACAGAGTTCAGTTATCAAGGCGAAAGTATCTCGGCAGATTTATTTGTCAGTCAATACTTTGAACAAACACATACGGCAGCACTAGAAACCTCAACAGATAGTTATGTCATGGTAGATGCAAACATTAACTATCATTTTACCTTAGGGCAGCAAGATTTAGCTGTTTATCTTAAAGGTACAAATTTGACCGATGAATATGCTCAAGTTCACACCTCATTTTTGAAAGACTTAACGCCATTAGCAGGCCGCTCAATTGCTGTTGGTATTCGCAGCTCATTTTAATTCTTACCCTTTAGCTGGGGAAGTATCAACTTATCAAAGGAAAATCATGAAAAAATTTAGTATCAAAACACTGGTCATTGCTTGTGCTGCGTCGGCTTTAATTGGCTGTGGTGAAAGTGAGACAACTATTGTCGAGTTAGAACCAACTCCTGTTGAAGAAGGTGGTGCTCACCCAGAAGCAGAGCTTGGAAAAGGACGTTTAGCTATTGCTGCTGCAGAAGAGGCCGTTGTCCACATCTTTGATTTAGAAGATAATACTTTGGTTGACTCTTTGACCATTACCAACCCTGCAGAATATTTATATGCAAGCCCTGATAACCGCTACGCCGTTGCTGTGCAACGTTCACTTGATCGAGTTGAATTTATTGATGGTGGCGTGTGGCAAGAATTACATGGTGATCACTATGATCTACATGCTGATGAACCAGTTCTTACTAATTTTTCTTTGCTTGATGTCAAGCCAACACATTATGTGCCTCGTGGTGGTAAAGCGGCCATATTTTTTGATGGCAATAAAGAAACAGGAGTTAACGCGAGTTTAGCTTTATTGAGCGATGAAAGTATTAGCGAAGAAAAGCTAATTGCACAATATCATTTTGATACTTATATGCACGGCACAGCTGAAATTCGTGGCAACTTTGTCTTAACCACATTACGTGATAGTGCGGCTGAAAGTAGTTTGCCTGAGCAAGTAACCTTGCTTGAAGTACATGACGATCACTTTCATCAAGAGCAAATTTTCGAGACAACTTGCCCCGCGTTACACGGCAGTTTTCAAACGGAAAAATATATTGCCTTTGCCTGTGGTGATGGTGTGTTAGCCATTGAGCAACAAGGTAGTGTTTTTACTGCGCAAAAAATAGCTAACCCGATTGAAATGCCTGAGGGGGTACGTATTGGTTCATTAAAAGGCAGCTCAGAGAGTAACATCATGATTGGTGCATCACGTGCTGGATTCTTTTTAGTTGATTTAGTAGAACAAAGTATCGCGCCATTTAACTGGCGGTCAGAGGAGAGCCTAGTCTCGGTAACCTATGGGTTTGATGATCATAATGAACATATGTTAATACTTGATAACCAAGGCCATTTGAATATGTTTTCCGCAGAAGATAATTGGGAATTAGACAAGCGTATTGAAGTATTTGATGAATTAGCTGAAGATGCAAAACCCTCAATTATCGCCTCTAAGGCTCATGAGTTTGTTTATGTTATTAATGATCAAGAAGTAACCACTATTAATCTACATGAAGGCATAGTTGTTGGTCATTTCGACTTAAACTTTTTACCAGGTAAAGCAGCGTGGCTTGGTATTGCAGGGGAAGAAGAGCACGAACATTAATTGTCAGTAAGAGTTCACTTCAAAGTACCAAGTAGTGTATTTGTTTCCTTATGCTTGGTACTATGGAGTGGCATTTTAATGAGCGCTTTTAAAAATACTCGGCACTAAATCTACTTCTCTACAGAGGCATTTAAAATCAGGTATGGTGATGCAAGCACCAGACTCAGTAATAAGGCCATTGTATTTTAATTTCTTAAATAGCCGAGAGAGAGTTTCAGGTGTAATACCTAATTGCGAGGCTAATACTTTTTTAGTGTTGGGTAGTGTAAAGCGATTGCCACTTCTCTTTTGTTTGCTGTAAATATCAGCAAAGTGCATTACTAACCTTTGATTTGCGTTAACCTGTGTGAGCATATCTAAAGAATTCATTAATTGTCCCACCCGATTACTTATAAAGCTTATCACCTGTAACGAGAGTTCAGGGTTACTAATAAATAACGCTTTAAAACTCGCATAACTGTAGGCCGTTAACGTGGTTTCTTGATCTACATGTGCACTCATCGGGTACTCGCGTGGTTGCATGAATACCGCCATTTCAGCAATGACACCACCCGCAAGAAAAACTTTGAAAACCTTTTGCTCACCATTAGGCATTAATCTAGACAAGGTAACTTTGCCTTTATTTACGCGGTAGATATGATCTGCACTATCACCTTTTTCAAATAAATATTCATGACAATTCAAATTAATTTGATGACTTTTAGCTTCCAGTAAATTGCGCTGAGATGGGGTTAGTAATTGCAGTATGGAAGCTTCAGTTGGGTAAGTATGAGTGTTAGACATAATTTTTCCGTGTATAAATATATGAATAAGTGACGGCCTTGATAATTGTCAAGGAGGTAGCGTAACAATTAGAGTACTATAAATGAAAATCATTCTCATTTATAGGTTGTCGTGAAATATTTTTCATTTAATGTATCGCTATTTTTAATACTAAATATTGTCGTTAGCACGTTGCTAATTAGTCCTCATGTTGATGCAGGTGATGACGCTCATCACGGTAAGAGAAGCTTTACCTTAGCAGGGCCTGGCGCTGTGGTTAGTTATCCTTTAATGGTGATGGCACAAAAAAAAATGTTGTCGCAGCAGCATATTGCACTTGAGTTTGTGCAATGGAAAAACCCCCAACAACTCCGTGCTATGGTCTTAGGTGGGCAGGTTGATTTCACTGCGATGCCATCTAATCTCGCTGCAACATTTTATAACCGTGGGCATAAGCTGAGTTTAGTCAATATTTCCATTTGGGATATCATGAGTATTGTCAGTCAACAAGGGGATCGCCTTGCTGATTTACACGATCTAATCGGCCAAGAAATTGCTGTGCCATTTAAAAATGATATGCCAAGTATCGTATTCAAGGAATTGCTAAATGCCAACCTGGCAAATAAAGCAAGTCAGGTGAAAATTAGAAATAGTCATAACCTTGCAGACACTGCTCAGCTATTATTGGCCAGCAAAGTTAAGCATGCCTTATTAATTGAACCGCTTAGCTCAGTGGTTTTATATCAGGCTAATAAGAATAATACTCAAAAGCAGGGCGTTAGCCTCGTTACCTCATTTAACATCAGTCAGCTCTGGCAACGTAGTTTTCCAAATAGTCCCAAATTGCCGCAGGCAGGTCTTGTCGCTAACATTACGGTTAACCAAGATCCTAATGTCGTTAAATCTGTAAATCAAGCCTATAAAGCTGCGGCTACTTGGTGTCAGGAAAATATAGCTCAATGCGTAAAAATAGTTCGTGTCTATCTGCCCAAAATGCCAAGAGAGGCACTAATGTCAGCGATAGAAAAAACAGCGATAACGACTGTTGATGCGAAGTTAGCTAAAAGAGATTTAGAAAGCTTTTACCGTTTGCTCGCGAAAAGTGATGCTAAGCGCATTGGCAATAAGTTACCTGCAGATGGCTTTTATTTCTAATGTCTTCATATAAGGTAAAAAAACAGCGAGTAATAAAAAAACTCTTTACACAACTAGCAGGCGGACTAGCGCTTATTGCATTTTGGCAATACCTTGCCAATCAACTGAGTAATATGATTTTAGCCTCACCCAGTCAAACAGTGTCGCGCATGGTCGAGCTATTGTTGGACGCTGAGTTTTGGCAGACGATGTTGGTTAGCTTAACTCGGTTAACTATTGCGCTCAGTGTCGCGTGTTTTATAGGGTTTTCTCTTGGTGTTATCGCGGGAAGAAAAAGCTGGCTAAGAGATTTTCTTGCACCAACCCGGTGGCTGTTGATGAGTGTCCCACCCGTTATTGTTGTCTTACTGGCCATGCTGTGGTTTGGCATGGGATCTTCCATGGTGATATTTATTACCGTCATTTTGCTTACGCCAACGGTTTATTTAAATACTCAAAAAAATGTTGCTCAAATTGACTCGCAATGGCTTGAGCTAGCAAAAATATATCAATTTTCATCCTATCAATGTCTTCGTAATATTTACATTCCAGCGATCGCTCCCGCTTTATGCGCCACATTAGTCATAGTTTGTTGTAATGGTGTTCGGATTGTTGTGTTGGCAGAAGTCCTGGGGAGCCATGAAGGCATAGGTTACCAGTTAACCAGTGCTAGTAGCAATTTTGAAACCGCAGAGTTATACGCCTGGGTTTTGGTCAGTTTACTGCTTGTCGCTTTATTGGAATTGCTTTTACTTAAGCCTATTCAAAACAAGCTATTACATTGGCAGGGAGAAAATGCATGATTGCGCCTAATGCCAATGCCAATGCCAATGAGTGCACTTTATCTCCCTTGATCATTTCGATGAAAAACGTCTCACTTTATTTTAATCAGCAAGTTGTTTTTGATGATTTTTGTTTTGATCTTTATGCCGGAGATAAAATTGCATTGCTGGGGAAAAGTGGTATTGGCAAGTCATCCCTGATGAAGTTGATTTCGGGGATTGAGCAACAAAGTAGTGGCTTAATTGAGAACAGAGCTTTACGTATTGGTTATGTATTTCAAGAGCCAAGATTATTACCTTGGCTCGATGTTGCCCAAAATATTACTGAAGTCATGAAAGTACAAGGTATTCCGAATTGCCAAAGGGAATCACAGTTAGATGATCTGCTAAATAAAGTGGGGCTAACGGGATACAAACATTATTTTCCACATCAACTTTCTGGTGGCATGGCACAACGCGTTTCTTTAGCAAGGGCTTTCTCTATAGAACCAGATCTTTTGTTATTGGATGAACCTTTTAGCGCATTAGACAAACATTCCACCGATGAATTAAGCCAATTATTACAGCAGTTTTTGACCGAAAGAATGAGCATGATTTATATCAGTCATGATGTAGAGCAAGTGCTGAAAGTCACAAACAAATGTTTATTGCTGAGGCCTTCTGCTCCACCTCTCACTTGCAATACGACAACATTACAAGAACGCGATTTTTTTATTAATCATATTTATCCATCAAAGGTTAACTCATTATGTCCTACCCAATGCTAATCACTATTCACTTGTTTGCCGCCGTTATGTTTATCGGTGTTGTTTTTTTTGAAGTTATTTTTCTTGAGTCAATAAGAAAGCGCATAACAAGTGACGTTATGGCGCAAGTACAAGAAGGTATCACGACTAAAGCGCGACAAATTATGCCTTATGTACTTGCCTGTTTATTTCTTTCGGGCTTAGCGATGGCTCATCACCACTTTCCTGGTTTTAAAAATTTGATGTCGTCTAATTTCGGTCAATTGTTATCAGTAAAAATGCTCTTAGCATTAAGTGTTCTGCTGCACTTTTTCACGGCTATGTTCCTTTCCCGTCGAGGACAGATGAGTTGTAGTCGTTTCAAATATATTCATTTAAGTGTTTTCTGCCATCAAGTGTTGATCATCTTCTTAGCAAAAAACATGTTTTATATCACTTGGTAGTAAGGAAAAAATCATGTTATCTCAGGTATTAAAAAGTAATCCCGTTTACGGTTTGGTTACGAAGCAAAGCTATTTAACTGTATGTTTAGCACTCGCTCTAATAAGTGCGCCGCTATTGGCTGATGCTTCTGCATCAAGCATGGTGGTTGACGAATATATTGAAATTAATAGTCAACGGGCGGAGCGTGCTTTTCCCACCATTGACGAAGCTAGGAGTGAATTAAAAAAAGTTGCAGGTGGCACTAATTTAATTGAAATTGCCAAATTGCCAGCCAGACAGGCGACATTACAAGATGCGTTAGGTTTTGAGCCGGGCATTATCATGCAAAGTTTTTTTGGTGGTAATGATCAACCTAGGCTTAATATTCGAGGTTCGGGAATGCAGAGTAATCCTGTTAATCGCGGTATACAGCTACTTTATGATGGCTTACCTATAAACCAAGCAGATGGCAGTTTTATTATTGGTTTTCTTGATGTGAAGTCAGCAGAGATGGTCTCGGTATACCGAGGGGCGAATGCGCAACGTTATGGTGGCACAACATTAGGCGGAGCTGTAAATTTACATAGTCAAAATGGCACTAATGCTAACCCGAGTATTAGACTTGAATATGGTAACGATAACCGCTTAGGGTTAAGTGGACAAACCTCGGGTCAACAGGATGATTGGGATTATTATATCAATGCCAGTCATGATAGTTATGATGGCTACAGAAATCATAGCGCGTCAGAGCGAAATAATATTTCTGCTAATGTGGGGGTAGATATCAGCGATACGATTACCAACAGAACGTATTTTCAGTGGAGTGATAATCAATTTGATATTCCGTTTGTTGTCCCAAAAGACAGAGCAATATCTACGCCAAAGGAAGTGTTAGGTGATAGTAATACCCCGCTTGATACTTTGCTAAATGTTTATAAAAGAGATCCATTTCGTGATTCAACTTTACTTAGAATTGCCAATAAAACGCGGGTTAGTGATAATAATTTTCAACAAGAGTTTGGCGTATTTTATCAAGATTTATCAGACACGTTTACTGACCCACTTGCACATAATATCACTGAAAGTCAGGATGTTGGTTTTGAATATTCCGCGAAGTTAACTGGGGATTATATTACTGAATTTGATGAGTTTACCTTGTCAGCGAGCGGGAACTCAAGTGATATGAACCGTACTTATTTTGCCAACAGTCCTGAAGATGGGAGCAAATTACAAAAGTTTGGTGATTTAGACCTTGAAGCAAGTAATTATATCTTAACTTTACAGTGGCAAGCACAGTTATCACAAAATATTCAGTTAGTTGCTGCTATGCAAGGGGTAATAGCAAACCGAGATATTAGTGATAATAAAGCGATGGGCCTAAATCAAGAGAATAGCTATAACAGTGTGAATCCTAAGCTGGGGATCAACTATCAGTTTTCTGAAGGTGTTAGGTTTTTTGCTAACTTTAGTAGCACTAATGAAGCGCCAACTTATTGGGAGCTAGTGTCAGCATCTGTCAGTCCAAAAAATCCAACGATGGCAAAGGTCAGCTTAAATGAGTTAGCAGCTCAATCATCCAATACTATCGAGTTTGGCTCGAGTGGCAATATAGGTAAAACACAGTGGAGTATGGCATTATATCGTAGCGATATTGATGATGAGTTAATCTCTATCGTCAGTGATTTTGCTGTTAATGGCAAAACGGATAATTATGATGCTGGCACTATCCATCAAGGAGTTGAGCTAGAGTGGATACAAGGTATTAGTGAAAGCTTGCTTTGCTCTGGTGACAATCTATCGAGTAAGTTGGTTTATAATTATTCTGATTTTTATTTTTCTGGTGGAGAGTATCAAGGCAACCAAATTGCCGGCGTGCCTGAGCATTTAATGCAATTTGAATTGCGTTACCAAACGGTGAGTGGTTTGTATATTGCGCCAAGTGTTAAGTGGCAAATCGAAGATACAGCGATTGAGCATGCGAACAGTCAATTTCAAGATGCTCACCTGTTAGTGGGGCTGCAAATGGCTTATCAAGTTAATGAAGATCTGCGTGTTTATCTCGATGGGCAAAACTTGACGGATGAAAACTATCAAACGTCTTATGTTATACGGGGTTATTCAAACCCTAATCAACCTAGTTATTTACCAGGCTTTGGCCCAAGTGTCAGCTTAGGCATTAATTACAACTTTTAGTCCTTTCTAATGCCGTATAAAGCGAGCCGTTCATCAACTGGCTCGCGTTATCAATTTATGACTCGTTAAGCAATTATAGTGTCTATACTACTGTTTAAAATGCCTATCAAAAAAGTCCATGATAGTGGTGTTTAAGTGCACTTTTACTTTTTTACCACGCATACTATGTTTACTACCTGGGTAGGTCATCAACTCAAATAATTTACCTTCATCTTGCAAGGCTTTAATTAATTTTGTGGTATTGGTAAACAATACGTTGTCATCGGCCATGCCATGATAAACCATCATTGGACCGCTTAAACCAGAAACATAAGGAAATACACTGCTCTGCTCATATCCTGCTGCATTGGCTTTAGGGTGGTTCAAGTAACGTTCAGTGTAGTGTGTATCATAGAGCATCCAATCAGTCACAGGTGCGCCACTTACACCCGCTTTAAAATAATCACCTGCTTTGAACATTGTCATTAACGCCATGTAACCACCGTAAGAGTGGCCAAATACACCAATGCGTTCTTTATCAACATACGGCAGGGTATGAAGGAATTTCACGCCAGTAATTTGATCGGCAACTTCAACTTGGCCTAATGTCTCATAGATTGGAAACTCAAAGGCAGTACCACGGTAATTAGAGCCACGGTTATCAAGCTGATAAACAATATAACCCTGTTGCAGCATGTATTGAGTGATATCTGCGCCTTGCCATTTGTTAGTGACCAGTTGTGCGTGAGGACCGCCATAAACTCTAACAATAACAGGGTATTTTTTACCAGGTTGCATATTCTTCGGCTTATAAAGCTTGTAGTATAAATCGGCTTTTCCATCATCTGATTTTAAAGAACCAAATTCTGGCATAACCAAACCATTATAATACGGTGCTACAGGGTGATCAGGCGTCACTTTGTTTTCGGCTAACCAGGTGATATGTTCGCCATTTGCCGAGTGTAAACTTACCTGTTTAGGTGTTTTAGTATTTGAGAAACTATCAATATAACTTTCGCTAGTTTGACTGAAATTTATGCTATGAAAACCATTACGCTTCGTAATTCGTTGCACATTTTCAGGCGATTTACCGCTAAGCGGTACTTTATATAAGTGACGTTCAAGCGGGGTATCAGCTCGCCCGGTGAAATAAAGCCAACCATTCTTCTCATCCACACGAGTTAATGAATCAACTACCCATTCGCCCTTTGTTAACTGTGAAATTAAGTCACCTTTTAAGTTGTAATGGTAAAGGTGTTTGAAGCCGTCGCGTTCTGATGCCCAGATAAAAGTTTTATTGTCACTTAAGAAGGTTAAATCTTTATGTAAGTTAAGCCAATGATCTGATTTTTCTACTAATAAGGTTTTTTGGCGACGTTTTTTTAAATTATATGTTTTTAAGGTTAATGTTTGCTGATCACGACTTTGTAACTGGTAAGATAAATTTTTACTATCTCGAAGCCATTTTACACGTGGAATATAAATATCTTTATTGTCACCTGAATCAATAAAACGAATCTTTTTGCCTTTAATATCGGTAACGGCTAATTGAATATGAACATTATTAGTCCCGGTTGCTGGATAACGTTGCTCAATTAATTCAATTTTTTCCGCGTATATCTCGTTACGAATAACGGTTTGTACTGGGGTTTCATCGACGCGTAAAAATGCAATATGTTTTTCATTTGGTGACCACCAATAGCCAGTCATGCGCGACATTTCTTCTTGAGCAACAAATTCACTCATACCATTTTTAATAGTACCGCCACCATCGGTGGTCAGTTGTCGCTCTTCACCTGAAGCAATATTTAATACATAGATATTTTGTTCTCGAATATATGAAACAAAATTACCTTTTGGAGAAAATTTTACATCGGTTTCAAAACCGACTGTTTCCGTTAAACGCTTAGCTGTTTTTGTTGCTAAATTGTAGTAGTAAATATCGCCATTAAGGGGGAAGAGTAACGCGCTACCGTCTTGAGAAAATTGGTACTCCATAATGCCAACACCATAGATACGTTGGCGCTCACGGCGCGCTTTTTCCTCATCAGATAAGTTTTCTGGGCCACTAAATAATGATTGAGAATCAACAAGCAGTTTATTTTCTTTACTGGCTAAATTATATTCCCACAAATCATAACGATGTAAATCTTCTGCTTTACCTTGTAGGTATGTTACTCGAGTTCCATCAGGAGAAAACTTTAAGGATTTGGGGGTTTGACCATTTAAAGAAGGCGAACTATAAATGCGCTCAATACTTAATTGCTCTGCGCTCGGTACTTGGATTATTTCATCACTTGCGTTTACATTTAGCGTTAAGGTCAATGAGCAAGCGAGAGATAAAAGTGCTTTTTTAACAGTAAATTTCATAGGAAAGTTATCTTATTAAGTTATTTAATTGGTTTGTGTATACCCATGTTACCTCAAGATGCAGGATTCAGCTGAAATTAGAAATGCCTTTAGGCAAGGTATTGATTGAAGAGAAGAGTTGTTCCCTTGTCGAAATCAATAACGTAGCATAAAGCGTTTATAAACCAGCCCTACGGGGATGTCTGAGCAAATCATGCTCTTCGTACCATCTGTTTTTAAGGGAACAACCCTTAATAAAAAGATGCGCCTCGATCATGAATCGCTCAGGCATCCTGAAACTCGCATCTTGAAGTATCATGGGTATAAATAGGTAATTGTGTGCGCTGTGCCTATGACATCCATGCCAATATTCTTTAGCTCGAGCACTTTATCAAACGCGAGTATATTAAACTAGCACAGTGATAATAAAGGCTCGATATTTTAAACCGATATTGTCTATAAAACTTGACCTTAGTGTAAGAAAGTATGACAAATGTTTTTGGCTATAATTAGTATGATAATGAACAGCAGTTATTATTTTATCAATTCAATTAGCTCGTGAATGGTTTTTACTGCCCTGATGTTAGCACCTAAACCTTCCATCGATTTATGATAATTACGATAGGGAATATAAATTTCAGAAAAACCATGTTGAGCTGCTTCTTTAACTCTAGGTACACCACTGTCTATTGGCCTAACATCACCATTTAAGCTTAACTCACCCATGATGCAGGTCGATCTTGGTATAACAAAATCATTTAGGCTACTTAAAAGTGCAGTGACGAGTGCTAGATCAATACAAGTTTCAGACTCATCAATTTTTAAGCCACCGACAATATTAAAAAAAGTATCGTGAAATATTTTTGTTTTGGTGTGTTTACGCAGTATCCCCGTTAACATTTTAATTCTATTCATGTTTAGACCAACACAAACACGTTGTGGAAACTCGGCCTCGGTTTCAGTGGTCAAACATTGTATTTCAAGTAATAGGTTGCGGTTACCTTTTCGAATGCAAGTGATTGTTGAACCTGGAGATTCGGTGCTAGAGCCAGACAAAAATATTTCACTCGGGTTATCAACACTGAGCATGCCACGTTCACACATTTTAAAAATGCCAACAGTGTCGATATCACCAAAACGGTTTTTGTTGGCTCTTAGTGTACGGATCTGACCGTCATTAGTGTCGATATGCAATAAAGCATCAACAATGTGTACTAGTGTTTGTGGGCCGGCAATTTCATTATTTTTATTTACATGGGCGATAATAAACATGGTGACATTGTTTTGCTTACAGTACTGGGTCAGTGACTGCGCACTGCTTTTTACTTGTGAAGGAGAACCGGGACTGCCATTTGCATTGTCTGTTATTACCGCTTGAATAGAGTCAATAACTGCAAATTTAATTTTGTTTTTATCTAATTCTTCTATAATGGCTTCAACACTGGTTTCAGCTAATAAATACAGCTTATCTTCGTCATAATCTAACTTTAATCTTTGTACGCGATTTTTGAACTGAGACAGTGATTCCTCCGCTGTACAATAAAGTGAGGCGTGAATCTTCGACATGCGAGCGACAAGATCGGAAAGCAGGGTGGTTTTACCTGCCCCTGGATCGCCAGAAATAATATTTACCGAGCCCGTTGTAACACCGCCAGATAAAACACGATCAAGCTCTCCAATACTGGTTAACTTTTTTTCGGCGTCAACAGACTCTATTTCGTTAATTTTTTTAGAGCCACCACCTGCTAAACCAGCATAACCGCCTGTATTAGCGTTACGAGTAACCCCGTTTTTATTGGCTGACTTTGGTATTTTCATTTCTACCAGCGTGTTCCATGCGCCGCAACGACATTGTCCTTGCCAACGTGTATGATTCATACCGCAATCGGTGCATACAAATTCGATTTTTGCTGCTTTTACCATCTAGATTTACCACCCTTTAAACGATAACATGAGCGCAATTAGCGTCTGTCATTGAACAATATTATGTTTATTTTCACTATCAATACAAAGCAATTAAAAAAATGAATGGCTTTGATTGATCTCTATCATTGAGAGGCATAGAAATTGCTAGGTTTTTAATGATAAAGTCGGTTAGATTATAATGATTTTGATTTTTTTGTCTAAGCAAAAGTCCTAACCCAGCAGTGATACTGTCGCTAAGTGTCAATAAACATGTGGTAAATCAGAAGTTGATTAAAAATTATGAATAAAGATTTCAGTAAACACCATGATATTATTAATGATTTTCGTGGTGAGGTAAATAAACGGACTTTTGAAGCGAATTATAGTGCTGTAACAGAGCACCTTAATAAAACTGAAAAATTTATATTAAAAATGGAACTGAAACGTTTAGCTGGTCCTTGTGCACGCTCCATCGATTTACGTGGTTTGGTCAATGGTGAATGTCAGTTATTTGACTATCAGGGACAAACACACTTTTTAGATGAAGTTGCTATTGCTACCTTCAAAGAAAGTGTGGCGAAATATGGTGGTTATACCTTTGGGGTATATGAAACGGTTAAGAATGCTAAAAACAGTTTTCGTAATATTTATCAAAGTGAGCAGGTTACTCCCAGCGTTATTGAAAGGAATAATAAACCTGGACCGGAAAAGCTTCAATACCCAGCTAAACTGAACCTTTTAGCAAACTACCCTAACCGTTCTGAAGAACGAATGAACTTTGCCATTCCCATTACCTTAACAGTGCTTAACAAGCAGCAGTTAGTGACGACCAGTATTGATCTGAGTGTTAAGGGAATAAAGTTTAAATTGATTAACGAAATCCCTTTATTTGAAGGTGATCAAATAAGTATTGCTTTTACGGGGTTAGAGCAAGAATTTCAATTTAGTAAAGATGATCTTTTTTTGTTTGAAATTAAAAATGTCTTACGCGATTCAGGTACTCAACTTGTAGGTTGCCAACGTATTGATATTCCTGAAAATGATGGCTTTGAGCGCTTCTTAATAGGATACATTCAAGGGAATAAACGTCGTTATAAAATTAATTTAGATAATAGTTTATCGGCATTACAGGCAAGAAGTCTTGAACAGTTTACTTTAGTAAAACTAAATGAACTGATTATCTTTATGCAGAACAGCAATGACACTAGCAATAAAAAATCACCTCGATATGCACTAACAACCAAGAATAATCAAAAGCTGTATCAATATTGGCGAGATGAAAAGAATCGTTCGGCATTACATTACCTCATTAATGCTGAACGTTTAGAGCGCTTAAGCGCTTTACAACAAGATAAGAGCTTATTAGTGTTTAGTTTCATTCATCAGCATAAGGGTGATAAATTTTTCTATACAGTAGATGAAGAGCAACTTAAACATGACCTTGCTTTTTTTCAGCAGTTTTTAGCTTTTGCAGCCAGTAAAAGCAGCTTTGCTATCACTGAGTTAAAGTCTCATGTGATAAAGCCTGAACAAGCTTATTCACCCTTTACTTTATCTACTGCTATGACCAAGCAGCAAAATTATTTAAATCCACCTCTGACCGATGAAGTAAAAGATATTCTTGCGCAACTACCCTGTGCCGTAACGGCATGCGATATTACCAGTGCTAGCGATTTGACTGATTACCAACAACTAAGTTATGAAGGTATTGATCTTGAAAGGCTAAAAGGCTTAGGTCAAAAGCGTAATGATAATCAAAGTCGAGTGGATGAAATAACGCTAAGTTATGGACACCAACGTCAAGAAGTTCGTTTTAAATATCAGACGCCTGTTAGTATTGAATTGAATGCTGCAAATTGGTCTGGATTGTCTGCAGATTTTTCTGTCTCGGGATTGAAGGTCGATTTAGAAAACCCTGCCGTGCTATCTAAAGGCGATATTGTTCATTTAAGTTTTCCAAAATTACAGAAAATAACTTCAGCTTTTGATTTAAAGAAATTGCCTTATAAGATAATGAGGATCAGTAAAGATAAAAAAGTGGTCAACCTTAGGGTGTCAGTTAAAGAACATCAACACATAGGTCGATCTTTTTTTAAATTATTAATTGATAAAAATAAAAATAAGTTAACCCCTGATGAATATGCCATGTTAACCCCAGGCTTATCTAGTGCATTAAGAACCTTGTACGCTGTGAATATGGAAATACCTACGGCAATGGTGCAATCTAGTGGTAGTCGCTATAAAGTAGAAAATTTAGCCCTTGGCAAGTATGGCTATCAGAGCCATAAAAACTTGTTATCAGCCATGTCACGATTAAGTGACCGCCATGGTTATCATAATTTATACCCGCTGTTGGGTAACTTGCAGGTTAGTAACTTAATCGACCAACATATGAAAAAATTAATGGCTAGTGATACCGCTGTTAATGAACTCATTTATATTGCGATAGATCCAAGTATCAGTGATGTAGACAAATCGGTAACGATAAAACAAGCCAGTGAATTTACTACTCCTCAAATGAGAAACTTTTTTATTAAGAAGTCTTTAAATCAGGGGGACTTTTATAGCCTGCAATTGAAACTCTCGCGAAGTGATGAAGCTAATATGGAGCATTTAACCCCTGAATTGGCGTATATTGGTTCCTATGCAATACACCGTGGTAAACAACTTGAACAAGAGATTTATAGTGTGGCGGGGTTAATTCAGCTAATTGATGTGACACAAGAAACTTTATTGCGCTATGAGCTGGTAGAATAAAAAACTAAATATCTGCGCTACTTCAAAATATTGTAACTTACTGTTTGATGCAGCGCCGATATAGGTTAGTTTCGGACTAAGAATGTTTATATTATAAAAAAACTAGGCTAACCAGTGGAGCAGGCAATCTAAACCTTGCACATTAATACTGCTATCGGCCTGAGCTAATACAATAGGCTTAGCGTGAAAAGCAACACCAAAACTTGCCGCAGCCATCATGATTAAATCGTTAGCACCATCGCCCATAGCAACCGTTTGTGTTGTTGGTATTTGATACTCTTTACTTAAAATAGCTAATGAGTCTGCTTTTACTTGGGCATCGACCACACTGCCAAGTACCTTACCGGTGAGTTTACCATCAACAATTTCTAGCGTGTTGGCAAATGCGGCATCTAATTTTAGTGTGTCCTTAAGGTGATCAGCAAAATACGTAAAACCACCTGAAGCAATTGCTATACGCCAATTGTGTTTTTTAAGTTCGATAATAAGAGGCTTTAACCCTGCCATTAAAGGAATATTTTTAGCAACATCACTTAATATGCTTTCTGGTGAGTCAGCTAATGTTGCTACACGTTGATGTAAACTTTGTGCAAAATCGAGTTCACCCAACATGGCACGTTCTGTTACTTCAGCGACTTCTTCACCAACACCAGCAAGCTTAGCTATTTCATCGATACACTCAATTTCTATGGTGGTTGAGTCCATATCCATCACTAATAACCCGGGTGCTGATAATTTAGGCACATTAGATAATAAGGCAGCCTCAATTTTATTTTCTAAGGCAAAATCGGCCACCGCTTTACGTGTTTTAATAAAATCATCACAGTTAACTTGAAAACGACAACTTGTTTGATTATTGCGGTGATTAATCGTGGTGAGCGATGTCACTTTAAACTGGGCATGTTTTTGAAGTGCCACTAACTGCGAGAGGGTGAGCTCTTGAAAGACAACTAGTTCTGTCTGATCTATTATTGCAGGCTCACTTGCTGAAATATCAGTTAAAGTAAGCGCTTGTTCAGACAAGCTGAAGGCGATAGGTAATTGTTTACCTTGGAAATTATTGGCTAAATACTGTTCAAGCGATAGGGGTAGTATAGTGGTAATAAAAGACACGTTAACTCTCTAGGGTATTGGTATATGTAAAAATAATAAACTTCACATCAGTTAACAATCTAACTATAGTGACACTATTGATGCACTAAAATAGTCACCAGTGTTTTTTATGAAGCAAGCCGAACAGCCTTTATACCCTAAATTATCGTCGATTTATAATAAAATCCTGCAATTAGCTAGTGCAATTTTACTTATCATAGTACTGATGAGTCTCTGGCTGTCTACTGGGGAGAGAAATACTGCTAATTTGACCGCGCATTTTAATTATATCGCTAAACAGCAACTACAACAGGCCATTGCCGGCATCGCTGTTATCCTTGAACAATCTCATGGCAGTAAAATAGAAAAAGATTACTTCTTGCAGCAATATCTTGATGGTTTAACAAAAGTTAATTTTGTTAAACAAGCCCACTTATATGATGCTACAGGACTTTTATTGATATCGAGTGCTGCGGTAGGAAAGGATAAATTAGGCAATGATCTCGCTCCGCTTAAGACCAAGAGCATAAATGACCTCTATGGTATTTCCCCACATCAGCGTAACGTAACTGAGACTTTAACGCCTTTTATTGAAGAAATACGATATAGCGACGCAAGTCGTTATAATCTTCATGGCTACCTTCGATATACCATTGAGCAATCCTATTTAATTGAAGCGTTAGCTAAAGCAGATGAAGAGCAGCAGTCTTTGCAGCGTTTAATGTTATTGTTAGCGGGTTTAGTAGGTTTTTTACTCACTCGAGGGTTAAATCGCTTTAGTAGACGGGGATATCGTTTAGATCCCGCGATTAAAAAGAGTTAATACCTTTGAAAAATATCTGTTCAATATTTTGTTCCAGCTGATTTGCTATTTCTGCAGGGCTTTCAGTGCGTATAATTGATAATACTTCAAAAATTTTGACTAGATTTATGGGAGAATTAGCGGGTGAATCAGCTTTTAGCTCAATGCTCTCTTGCCCATTTTTCTCACTGTTAGTCAGTACTTCTTTACCTATAACCTCACGACTTAATGGCATTGATGGTGCGTCAGTTTCCAAAACTAAACTGTCTAAGGGGAGGCGTTTGAGAGTGTTTATCGTTTTTTTCGCTCGAGAATAAGTGATAGTACTACCGACACCAAGTTTAAAGCCTAAATCAATATAATCCATAGCTTGTTGGTAACTGCCTGAAAAACCATGAATGATACCGCTTCTCGCTAATTGATACCTTCTTAGAAATGGCATGATTTTATCGTGGGATTGTCTGTGATGTATTATTACTGGGAGATTTTGTTGTTTAGCGAGATTAAGCTGAAAATCAAAAAAGTATTGTTGGTGATGTAAGTTATCTTCAGGAGTTTGTCCGTGGTTTATGGCTTGTTTGGCGATAGCGCCATCAATGCCAATCTCTCCTACGGCAATGATTTCATTTCGTGATTTTGCTACTAATTTACTTAATTGTCCTAGATGAGAGTCGTTTAGGTCTTGTAAAAACCACGGGTGAATACCTAAACATGGGTAAATCTTAATCGGGTTATTGTTGGTTATATTGTTAAAGTCATCAGATGTGTGTTTGGCTAGCTTGAGTACTTCTGAAAAGTTGTCAGGCGCAATAGACGGAACAATGATACGGTTGATATTGAGTTTGGCGCATTGAGCTAACAAAGCCGGTAAACTTTCTTTAAAGGTTTCATCATCAAGGTGGCAATGGCTATCGGTAAACTGCATCATTACCTCTTTAATTTTCTATTTGTGAGCAATATAATTCTGAGTTCTGGGCAATATAATCCGAGCATTGTCTAATAAGAAGCAGTCATGGCACCCCCGAATCGTGACTTCGGGAATGACATTAAGACCTACGATAAATCACTTATATCGATCTAAATTTATATTAGTTACATACGCTCCATCGTTTCAATGCCTAATATATCTAACCCTTGTTTTAAGGTCTCCGCAATTACTTTACATAAAGCAAGACGCGAAGTTTTAACTTCATCGCTAATACCTTCTTTAAGAATAGGACAGGCTTCATAAAAACTCATGTAAAGACTGGCTAATTCATAAAGGTAGTTACATAACAAGTTAGGTGTACACTCACTAATAACAGCATCAATAACATCTTCAATTTGCAATAGCTTTAATGCTAAGGCTTTCTCTTGTGGCTCTATAATGTTGATAATAGCACTACTTTTTTCTACATCGCTATTGGTAGTGCCTGCTTTTGAAAATATGCTTTGAATACGAGAATAAGCATATTGTAAATAAGGTGCAGTAGCTCCTTCAAAACTCAACATCGTTTTCCAATTGAAAATGTAATCACTGGTGCGGTTTTTAGATAAATCGGCGAATTTCACTGCACCAATGCCGACTTTCTTTGAAATTTCAGCTAAATCATCATCACTAACTTCTGGGTTTTTCTCTTTGATTAACGCCGCAGCTCGAACGACCGCTTCATCAAGTAATTCTGCTAATTTAATCGTACCACCCGTACGAGTTTTAAAAGGTTTACCATCATCACCCATCATCATGCCAAATGGGCAATGCTGGTAACCAACTGTTTCAGGTAAGAACTTAGCTCGACGGGCAACAATCTCAACTTGTTTAAAGTGCAATGCTTGACGAGCATCGGTAAATATTATGATGCGATTGGCTGCTAATTTGTCGCTGCGATAGCGACAGGCTGATAAATCAGTGGTTGCGTACAAGAAACCACCACCAGATTTTTGTACGATAAATACCGGAGCTTCACCATCTTTATTGGCCATTTCATTAATGAAGACAACTTTAGCGCCTTGACTTTCTTCCGCTATTTTTTGTTCCATTAGCTCATCAATGACAGTTGATAAATCATCGTTATATGCACTTTCACCCATGATGTCTGAGCGTTTTAAAGAAACATTTAACTTAGTATAAATCTCTTCACTGTGTGTGATTGAAATATCAATAAATTGTTGCCATAACTTGGCACATGCTTCATCACCACTTTGCAGTTTTACTACATCAGCACGTGCTCTATCCGCGAAACCTTCTTCTTCATCAAAACGTATTTTTGCTTCACGATAAAAATTCTCTAAATCAGCAAGGGCTGTTTCAGCGACTTCATTACCAGCAAGTTTATCGCTTAAATGAGCGATTAACATGCCAAATTGCGTGCCCCAATCACCCATGTGATTTTGGCGAATAACTTTGTCTCCACGAAACTCAAGAGCTCGGACAACCGCATCACCAATGATAGTTGAGCGTAAGTGTCCAACGTGCATTTCTTTGGCAAGGTTTGGCGCAGAGTAATCAACGACAACTGTCTGTTGATCATCACCCGAATTAACGCCGCGTTGTGCTACGCCAATGCAGTCATCTTGAGCAACCATATTAAGCTGCTCAGCTAACCAGTTTTCATCTAAATGAATATTAATAAATCCAGGGCCAGCTAATTCAACTTTGCTAGCAATACCGTCTAAGTCTAACTCAGCAACAACTTTCGTGGCTAATTCTCGTGGATTAGTTTTAAGTTTTTTAGCCGCACCCATGACACCATTGGCTTGATAGTCACCAAAGTTTGGGCGATTAGATAAACTAACTGCAGGGTTTGTGCCTTCAGGTAAGCCGGCTGCAACCATAGCAGCGCCGACTTTTTCACTTAATATATTCTTAATATTCATTCGTTATCTCATTCTCTTTGTTATTTGGCTCAATACATTCATTAACCGTGCTCATTAACTAACGTCAACTCCGCGCGTTTTCTTCTGTCTTGAACCAACTAACTGCGAGAATAGAGTAACTCACAGCTAGTACATATTGTTTGTTTTTTGATATTTTAAACTAACATCAAATTATTCTTAATTTATTTTGTTTGGTTAACGAGTTCGTTTATTTTACCAGGCGCTTGATCATTTTTATAAGGGAGCTTAGTTCACTAAGTGACAGAATAAGAATTATCAAGCAACACCGAAAAATGACGAACTAGGACACCAAACTAGTGTTCACGCGTAGCATGGAACTGAATATCCGGATGACGTTCTTGTGCTAGTGACAAATTCACCATAGTTGGTGCTATATAGGTTAAATTATCACCGCCATCCAATGCTAGGTTATCACCTGCTTTTTTCTTAAATTGTTCTAAGGTACGTTCATCATCACAAGTACACCAGCGAGCAGTAGCAACACTGATGGCTTCGTATATAGCATCGACTTTGTATTCAGTTTTTAATCGTTGTACAACAACTTCAAACTGCAAAACACCGACAGCACCTACAATCATGTCATTATTGATAAAAGGTCTAAATACTTGCACAGCACCTTCTTCAGATAACTGAATTAAACCTTTCTGTAGTTGCTTGGCTTTTAATGGATCACGTAGGCGAATACGGCGGAACATCTCAGGAGCAAAGTTTGGAATACCACTAAACTTCATCATTTCGCCACCGGTAAAACTATCGCCTATTTGAATGCTACCATGGTTATGTAAACCAATAATATCCCCTGCGTAAGCCTCTTCTACATTGGCTCTATCACCGGCCATAAATGTTACTGCATCAGCAATTTTGACATCTTTAGCTAGTCGAACCTGTTTCATCTTCATGCCTTTTTCATATTTACCTGAGCAAATACGCATAAATGCAATACGGTCACGATGTTTTGGATCCATGTTCGCTTGAATTTTAAAAACAAAACCGGAGAATTTTTCTTCAGTTGCCTTCACTTCACGTAAATCTGTTTGACGGGGTAATGGTTTAGGTGCCCATTGGGTCAATCCGTCAAGCATATGATCAACACCAAAGTTACCGAGTGCGGTACCAAAAAATACCGGTGTTAATTCACCTTTGAGAAACTCTTCTAAATTAAAGTCATGAGAAGCACCTTGCACAAGTTCAAGTTCTTCACGTAAATCTTCAGCAAAACTACCAACGGCTTCATCAAGCTCTGGGTTATCTAATCCTTTGATGATGCGTACTTCTTGAATAGTATGTCCTAGCCCTGACTGATATAAAAAGGTTTCGTTGGTCACTAGGTTATAGACACCTTTAAATTCTTTACCCATGCCAATTGGCCAGGTAATGGGGGCACATTTAATCTTTAATACTTCTTCAACCTCATCCATCACTTCCATCGGATCACGCACATCGCGATCCATTTTATTCATAAAAGTAATGATTGGTGTATCGCGTAGGCGAGTAACTTCCATTAATTTAACGGTACGTGCTTCAACACCTTTCGCAACATCAATGACCATTAAACATGAATCTACAGCGGTTAGTGTACGGTAAGTATCTTCCGAGAAATCTTCATGGCCTGGAGTATCAAGTAAATTTACCAGACAGTCATTGTAAGGAAATTGCATTACCGAGGTGGTGATTGAGATACCACGATCTTTTTCCATTTCCATCCAGTCAGATTTTGCATGTTGACCTGATTTTTTACCTTTCACGGTTCCTGCTTTTTGTAAAGCTTGACCGAACAAAAGTACCTTCTCAGTAATGGTTGTTTTACCCGCATCCGGATGCGAAATAATAGCAAATGTGCGACGTAAATCGACTTGCTGTTGCTGTACAGACATGCAAATTACCTGTTAAGTAAATAGTAGATAAGCACCTTTTGTACTTAGCTTAGTACAGGGCTTTTCATCATTATTAAAAAATTGCGCGCATTGTACCATTAAAGGGCGTGTTGTTTAATACCAAACGGATTAATTTATCGACCAAATTAGAGCGACAATAATGAGTCTAAAACAAGCAAAACTATGAAAACATAGCTTGTCTGCATTGTTAGGTGTTGGCTGATAGAATGGTGATGGTCGCTGTCGTGTATAAAGCTAATTATCAACTCGAAAAGTGGCTGATTTCCCAGCTGTTTTAGCAGAGCTTTTGCCTCTTAGGTTAGTTTACAACTTAATTAAATAAACTTGAAATGAACTGAGATTCTTTTTGTTCGATTAAAGGACTTTGCACTTTAATTAAATCATGTTGACTACTATTGCTGTGTTGTTGATTTACTTTAGCCAATAGTAATGCGAAAGCTTGTTGTTCACTTAAGCCGGTAATCTGACTAATTTTCTTTAGTGCATCACTGACTACTAGGTTTGTAACAGCTTCGTTAGACAGTAATATATCTGTTTCAGTGCTTAACTTAGTAAACATTTTTTACTCTCCTTAAATTAGGTGTAATAACTACGATTAAAACCTTGTTGAGATTCTGTACAGTATATTAACTAAAGGAGAGGGATGAACTAGCCACTTTACGTATTCAAGTGTTGTTATTTGTTAACCGGGTCGTTATTTTGTTATCTCGGTTGATCGAGATCTTTATTTGCAGTGCATCGACATGACGATGGCATCTTCGTAACCAAAGCCAGAGCTACTTGGGTAATAACCTGTACGACGACTAATCTCTACAAAACCAGCATTCATGTATAACATTTGTGCAGAAATGTTTTTTGCGCGGACTTCTAAAAAAATCTTTGTCGCTCCGAGTTTTTTCGCTTGAGCCAAAAAACGGTTAAGTAAGGCTTTTCCATAACTTTTACCTTGCTCAATAGGTGCAACACATATATCCATCAGTGTTGCTTCGCCGAGTATATATTCTCCAACGTAAAAACCGATGGCAATATCACTAGGTGAGTTAATTGCGAGTTTTTCTCCGAAATAACGATTACCGATACAACTTACAAACGTTTTTTCACTCCAAGGGTGAGAGTGGCAAGCAAGCTCTATTGGCATTAAAGTGTCGACATCAGCGAGCTTTATTGCTGTAAAGTGGTTTGTCGTAGCTTTTGCTGGAATACTCATTGTGTTTGCTCAGTCAGTAATTGCCATAATTGCTTTTTTAGCATTGGCGATTTAGATATTTCAGTAAGAGACGGTGTGAGCAACTGCTGCTCATTCCATTGAATTTTGTCATGAGGTGTCGCGGTGAAATACCAATTAAATAGCCCTAGGTCTAAGTGATCATTTTGATGGTTGATCTCACCGATAGTTAATTTTAATGCTAATAAAATGTCATGGAATAATTGCAGACTAGCTAAAACGTTTAAGTCAATATCAAGATAACAATTGGCTTGAGCACTACTTTTATCATTTGTGGCCTCACGAGTACGGTGCTGCCATAGGCTAATGCCCATTTCAGTGAGTTGTTCAAATTGATGTTGGTTAATGCTCATCGGTGATGGCTTATTAGCTCTAAGATTAAGGATAAATATAATGACAGAATTTACTACAGACTAAAAGTAGATAAATTTACCCAGGTACTAATACATTAAGCAATACTTTGGTTTATCAGTGATAATAAAGAAAATAGAAGATTTACTGAGATTATATAAAGAAGTATTCAGAAGGAAAATGGCAGGGGTGGAGAGACTCGAACTCCCAACCATCGGTTTTGGAGACCGCTGTTCTACCAATTGGAACTACACCCCTGCAACAGATTCGAATTATACTGATGCGTAGGAAAAGGTAAAGAGCAAAGGTCGTTTTTTTTTGTCTTTATAGTCTGTTCGACTGTTTTATCGACAAAGTGCTAGTAAACTAGCCGTTTATAGTTAGTAAACACTGATAAGTCTACTAGAAGCTGGGGTTAGTTTAATCATTGAATAATAAACTGACTTAACAATTGTGCTACTTGAATAGGGCTTAAGAAAGAGCACCGGCATAATTCAATTATGTCGGTGCTTTGATTTGCTAGCTTTCTGTTTCTGCTTGTTTTTTAGTGCTATTGAAACTTATATTACAAAAGCGGAATTTATCGGGATATGGGAAGACATCTTTATAAATACCATTGGCGACATCTTGCTGACATTGCTGCCAATAAGCAGCGGTTAATAAATCTTCGTGGTGTATTTTAAATGCTTTGAGATAGTTTGGATTTGCTAATGCAAACGTGGCGAGCTCTTCAGGAAACATATCGCCAGGCATTACGCTATACCAAGGTTCAGCAGCATATAATTGCTCTTCAGTAACCGCTTTAGGTTTCACTCTAAAGTTGATCTCATTCATATAAGCGATTTCGTCATAATCATAAAAAATTACTCGGCCATGACGCGTCACGCCAAAGTTTTTCAGTAGCATGTCACCGGGGAAAATATCTGCAGAGATAAGCTGTTTAATTGCTTGGCCATAACCGAACATAGCATCATCAATTTTTTGCTGTGCTTTATTTTTTAGTGCATCGGTTAGGTATAGATTTAGGGGCACCATGCGGCGCTCTATATATAAATGTTCAATAATGATAAGTTCATCTTCACCTTCCCCTTCATAACGAATAATTGATGGGGCTACTTTTTGCAGTTCCGCTAACAATTCTTCATTAAACCGTGACTTAGGGAAGGCTACTTCTGAATATTCCATAGTATCGGCCATCCGACCAACTCTGTCGTGTAGCTTGACTAAGCGATATTTTCCCTTTACGTCTTTCTTGGTGATGTTTTTACTAGGTGAAAATTTATCTTTGATAATTTTAAAGACATAAGGGTATGAGGGCAGGGTAAATACAGACATCACCATACCTTTTATACCAGCAGCTAATTCAAATTGGTCATTACTGCTGTCTAGATGGTTGAGAAAATCGCGATAAAACTGTGTTTTTCCCTGTTTATGAAAACCAATAGCTGAATATAAATCAGCTTTAGTTTTATGCGGCATGAGTCCTTGTAAGAAGTTAACTAAGGCATAAGGATGTTCACAATCAACAAAAAAGTAAGCACGAGCAAAACCAAATACGACCGCCATACTTTCACTACTGGTCAGTAATGCATCTATATACAAGCCACCCTTTTCATTATTAAGAACGGCAATAATGAATGGCGTTTCACCGGCTGGCGATAATACTCGGCCAATGAGATAAGCGCCTTTATTTCGATAAAAGGTAAAGTTAAGAATATCAAACTTTAAGTCTTCTAATTTAACACGCGTTTTATGTGCTTTTCGGCGAAAGGTGTTAATAAGTGCATCAACATCACGATCGAGATCTTCAAAGGGGATCACTGTTCTATGACTATTCATAATGTCACAAATAGTTTGTTTTAGGCCAAGCTCTTTTGGCTGATAAGAGGTGTAAATCTCAGGTTGTGCTTTATCATCAAGGCGGTGCGCGGTACTTTCGACATAAATATAATCATTGTGATAATATTTACGCTCGAATAAATGACAAAAAACTGAATTATAAAAGGTTTCAGCTAATTCTGGCTGATTATGATCAATTAATAAATCAGAGTAAACGGCTTTAATTCTCTGCCACAAAGCATCATCAAGGGAGCTTATATTAAAGTTATCTTTTATTTCATTGAACGTTTCGGTTACCCGCTCGTCATAAAAATTGGTTCTTGCCCTAGCGGAACGATGAATTTCATTCCATTGACATTGTTGAAACCGATTACGGGCTGACTGAGTAATTTCAGTAAAAATTGCAAAATGGCGCGCAAAGCCATTAATAATTGTATTGGCAATAGTAAGTGCAAGTTCATCTTTCATAGGGCAATTAACTCTTTAGTCGATTTAAATAAGGCATGTCAGCACAGCTTATTTACCAACATACACTAAAAGCTCAATTACAGAGATAATTTTTCTAAATATTGGTTATAACAAGCAATAATGTTGTTTCAACACAAGTTTGTTTGGTGTTCTAAAACCTAAAGGGTTAAAAGTAGCGAATTAACTTGCTATCAATGGCGTGCAGCTCTAAAATTACGCCCTTTTTAAAGCGGAAAAATAGCCAATATCATGCGTGTTTCAGACTTTTCCTTTGATTTACCCGAAGCTCTTATTGCTCGATACCCAAAAGCCGAACGTTCAGCGAGTCGTTTAATGACCTTAGATGGTAACTCTGGTGCGATAACCGATGGTGTTTTTACCGACATAGTCGCGCAATTGAATTCAGGTGATTTACTGGTTTTTAATAATACTAGAGTGATCCCTGCCAGGATGTTTGGCCAAAAAGCCAGTGGCGGGAAAGTTGAAGTATTGGTTGAGCGCATTGTCGATCAGCACACGGCTCTCGCGCATATTCGTGCAAGTAAATCTCCTAAAATAGGCAATGAACTTTACTTAGGTAATGAGCTAGGTAATGAAGATAGTAAAGTCAAAGCTACTATGGTGGCGCGCCATGGTGCACTGTTTGAATTAAAGTTTACTGGTGATGAGTCAGTGTTAACTATTTTAGAAAAAATAGGACACATGCCGCTACCGCCTTATATTGATAGACCTGATGAAGACAGTGATAAAGAACGTTATCAAACAGTTTACAATGAAAAACCTGGTGCGGTAGCAGCACCAACGGCAGGCTTACACTTTGATGAAGCTTTATTAGAAAAGATTAAAGCCAAAGGTGTTGAATTGGCATTCGTTACTTTACATGTTGGTGCTGGTACTTTCCAACCTGTTAAGGTAGATGAAATTGCTGACCATATTATGCACGCTGAATATGTTGAAGTCTCCGATGATGTGGTAGCACAAATAAACAAAACTAAAGCGGCAGGTGGAAGAGTCGTTGCCGTTGGCACAACCTCAGTACGTTCACTCGAAAGTGCGGCAAAAGCTGCACAAGATAAAAATGAGTCATTAAGCGCTTTTTATGGGGATACTGACATATTCATCACCCCAGGTTATCAGTTTCAACTAATCGATGCCTTGGTGACTAATTTTCACCTATCTGAGTCAACTTTACTGATGTTAGTTAGTGCCTTTTCTGGTTATGACCATATTATGCCGGCTTACCAGCACGCGATAATCCAAGAATACCGATTTTTTAGTTATGGCGATGCTATGTTCCTCACCAAACAAGACTTAAATGACGGAATGAGCAAGAAATAGACAAGACGTTTGCAATCGTTAACTAAGCGTTAAGCAAAGCTTTCTAGAGATATAGCCAGTAAATGTTACAAATGAAGATTATTTATTAAACCAACACCGCCAGCCTGTTTAGCTAGTGGGTGAGAGAGAAAACTTATGACTGAAGCAGTAAAAAATAGAATGAAATATGATCTAATTAGTACCGACGGTAAAGCACGTCGTGGCCGATTAACTTTTGATCGTGGCGTGGTAGAAACGCCAGCATTTATGCCTGTTGGTACCTATGGTACGGTTAAAGGCATGAAAACTGAAGAAGTTGAGGCGACGGGCGCTCATATCATTTTGGGTAATACCTTTCACTTAATGTTACGCCCAGGAACTGAAATTATTGAACAGCACGGTGGCTTGCATGAGTTTATGAATTGGAAAGGACCAATTTTAACTGATTCTGGCGGTTTCCAAGTATTTAGTTTAGGAAAAATGAGTAAAATTACCGAAGAAGGTGTGCGATTTAGCTCGCCGGTTAACGGTGAAAAAATTATGCTTACCCCAGAGCGCTCAATGGAAGTTCAACGTAGTTTAAATTCTGATATTGTGATGATTTTTGATGAATGCACGCCATACCCTGCGAGCCATAAAGAATCAAAAGACTCTATGGAGTTATCACTTCGTTGGGCACAACGCTCAAAAGATGCTCACGGCGACAGTCCGAATGCTTTGTTTGGTATAGTACAAGGCGGTATGTATGAAGATTTACGTGAAGTTTCGGTCGCTGGTCTAAAAGCGATTGAGTTTGATGGTTACGCCATAGGTGGTTTATCTGTAGGCGAACCTAAAGAAGATATGGTACGCATATTAGATCATACTACGCCCTTGATACCTAAAAATAAGCCCCGATATCTGATGGGAGTAGGGAAGCCTGAAGATTTAGTCGAAGGCGTCCGTCGTGGTATAGATATGTTTGATTGTGTAATGCCAACACGTAATGCTCGAAATGGTCATTTATTTGTCAATACTGGTGTTATAAAAATCAGAAATGCTAGCCATAAAACCGATACAGGCCCACTTGATGAAACGTGTGACTGTTATACCTGTAAGAATTATTCTCGTGCTTATTTACACCATTTAGATAAGTGTAAAGAGATTCTAGGTTCACAGTTAAATACCTTACATAACCTTCATTTTTATCAAAAAGTGATGCAAGGTTTGCGTGATGCCATTGAGCAAGGTAAATTAGACGCCTTTGTAGAAGAGTTTTACGCTTTACGTGGTTTACCTGTACCGCCATTAGCGGAAGGAAGTAAGCAAGTTTAGCTTTAAGTAATTAAAGAGTTTTGTTAAATCCAGTGGTTTAGTATTTTGAAGAACTTTCGTTTAATTGAAAGGAAATGCACGGAGCTGACGTTAGTCAGTGAGTACTTCTGACAAATCAATTGAGCGAAAGAGCAATAAAATACAAAGTCACTAACTAATGTCTAATCAATAATAAGAAGTAAGAGGAATTTATGAGTTTATTTATCAGTAATGCACATGCCGCAGCAGCACCAGCACCAGCCGGTGGCGGAATGGAAATGATCATTATGTTAGCCGTTTTTGGTTTAGTCTTCTTTTTTATGATCTATCGTCCACAAGCGAAACGTGTCAAAGAACATAAAAACTTAATGTCTTCGTTAGGTAAAGGCGATGAAGTATTAACACAAGGCGGCATTGTTGGAAAAATCGTTAAAGTCTCTGATGAAAAAGATTTCATCGTTGTGAGTATTAGCGAAGGTACAGAAGTAACCGTACAAAAAAATGCAATTAATGCAGTACTTCCAAAAGGCACAATGAAGTCTTTATAATTTTATCCTTATTGGTTGGTTTTATTTCATTTTCAACAGTATGCAGTGACGTGTGTCGATTTTGTACTTTTTCATTGAACTAAAGCCAACTGATTTAGCTAAAACTAGAGAGCATTAAGATTAGTCGGGTGGACAGCTTGTTCGCGCGTAAAGAAATAAATAAAAAGGACACATTGTGTTAAACAAATACCCTTTATGGAAAACACTAATGGTGGCAATGATTGTCGCTTTGGGTGCGCTCTATGCTACACCAAATCTATATGGCGAATCACCAGCCGTGCAAGTTTCAGGTTTACGTGGCGTTGAAGCTGATGCTGCTACGCTTGATAGTGTAAAAGCTCATCTAGAAGAAAGTAAGCTGAGCTATGACAGTATTGCTTTAGAGAAAGGTCAAATATTAACGCGCTTTAATAACACTGAAGAACAGCTTAAAGCCCGTGATATCCTAGATGATAAATTAGGTAAAAAGTTTTCAGTTGCCTTGAATTTAACACCTAATACCCCCGATTGGTTAGCAGCAATTGGCGGAACGCCAATGAAGTTAGGTTTAGATTTAAGTGGTGGTGTTAGCTTCTTGATGGAAGTGAATATGAAAGAAGCCATCAATAAAGCTAAAGTTGGTATGGTAAGCGATTTTCGTGGTGATTTACGCAATGAAAAAATTCGCTACCGTAGCGTTAAAGAAGCGAATAACTCTGTTGTCGTTGTTTTTAGAAAAATTGAAGACTTAGAAGCTGGACAATCGTTACTTAAAAAACGCTACCGTGATTTATTGTTAAGCTCTGATGACGATACACTTACGCTGACAGCGAAAATGACTGAGCAGAAGTTAAAAGAGATTCGCGAATATGCTTTACAGCAAAACATCACGATTATTCGAAATCGTGTCAACGAGTTAGGTGTTGCAGAGCCGCTTGTCCAACGCCAAGGTAAAAAGCACATCGTTATTGAATTACCAGGTGTGCAAGATACTGCTAAAGCAAAAGAAATTCTAAATGCTACCGCGACAATTGAGTTTAGACTCGTTGATACCGAAGGTGACTTATCCAATGCCTTAAATGGTCGTGTGCCGGCAAACTCTATCTTGCTTACTGATAAAGATGGTAGACCCAGTTTATTGAAAAAACGCGTTATGTTAACGGGTGATCATATCACCGATGCTAAGTCAGGTTTTGATGAGTATTCACGCCCACAAGTCAATATTTCACTTGATAGTGCTGGTGGCTCTAAAATGTCTAGTGGTACTAAAAGCAATATTGGCAAACCCATGGCAACGGTATTTATTGAGTACAAAGCGACGGATAAAAAAGATGCTGATGGCAATATAATCTTTGAAAAGAATCAAGAGATCATCTCTATTGCTACTATTCAGTCTCGTTTAGGTAAAACGTTTCGAATTACCGGTGCAGGCAGTGCTGCTGAAGCGCACAACCTCGCCTTATTATTACGTGCGGGTGCTTTGATTGCTCCAATAACCATTGTTGAAGAGCGTACAGTAGGTCCAACGTTAGGTGCTGAAAACGTAAAACTTGGCTTTGAAGCAATCTTAATGGGCTTTGGCTTAGTGTTTATCTTCATGATGATTTATTACCGTGCCTTTGGTGTTGTAGCTAACCTTGCGCTGGGTGCAAACTTAGTGCTAATTGTTGGTGTGATGTCAATGATTCCGGGGGCTACCTTAACCTTACCAGGTATGGCTGGTATCGTATTAACGGTTGGTATGGCGGTTGATGCTAACGTACTTATTTTTGAACGTATCCGTGAAGAAATGCGTGAAGGTAAAACGATTCAACAAGCAATTCATCAGGGGTACGAGGCAGCATTTTCAACGATTATTGATGCCAATATTACTACGTTAATTGCTGCATTAATCTTGTTTGCTATTGGTACTGGACCTGTTAAAGGTTTTGCTGTGACATTATCTATCGGTATCATTACTTCAATGTTTACCTCTGTTGTTGCATCACGCACAGTTGTTAATGCAGTTTGGGGCGGTAAACGCCTTGACAAGCTTTCGATATAGTAAGGGCAGGAATTAAAGTTATGCAAATTTTACGTTTAAAAGAAACTGTCGCCTTTATGAGCTATCGCAAGATAGCCCTTGTATTTAGCGCCTTATTAATGATCGCTTCAATCACTTCTCTTGCCACGAACAAACTAAACTTTGGTTTAGATTTTACTGGCGGTACTTTGATTGAAGTAGGTTTTCAGGAAGCAGCCGATCTAGAAACGCTTCGTGATGTGATGAAATCAAACGGTTTTGCTGATGCAAAAGTGCAATTTTATGGCAGTAGTCGTGATGTTGTTATCCGTTTAGGTCTACGTGATGATGTTAAAGCTGAAATGCTTGGTAATGAAGTCCTTGATGTCTTACAAGGAGCTACGGGCCAAACAGTTGATATGCGCCGTATTGAGTTTGTTGGCGCAAGTGTTGGTGATGAATTAGCGGAGCAGGGTGGTTTAGCAATGCTAACAGCCCTTATCTGTATTTTAGTTTACGTAGCTTTTCGATTTGAATGGCGTTTTGCTGTTGGTTCTGTAGTCGCGTTATTTCACGATGTGTTATTAACACTTGGTTTGTTTTCCATTTTACAACTAGAGTTTGATTTGACTGTTTTAGCAGCCATACTAGCGGTTATTGGTTATTCACTTAACGATACCATAGTTGTTTCAGACCGAATTCGTGAAAACTTTAGAAAAATACGCAATAGTGAAGCTGAAGAAATAATTAATATCTCTTTAACACAAACACTAAGCCGAACTTTTATTACCTCAATTACCACATTATTGGTATTAGCTGCCTTGTTTTTCCAAGGTGGGGCACTGATACATGGATTTGCTACGGCATTATTATTTGGTGTTTTTGTTGGTACTTACTCTTCAATTTATGTAGCTAGTTTAGTGGCATTATCTTTAGGTATTTCAAAAGAAGATTTGATACCAGAAGTGATAGAAAAAGAAGGTGCGGATCAAGAAGCAATGATGCCTTAAGCATTGTTGACATTATGCAAAAAGCCGAGCAATGAGAGTTGTTCGGCTTTTTTTATTTATGTGTTACGTCCTAAGTTATGATGACAAAATTTTCTACAAGACTATTCCTCACATCAAATAGCTCTTCATGTTGGATATCTTAATAGACTTGGTATTAAGCTTACTGTATGCTGCACGCCCTTTCATGCTGCCAACATGTTCAATTTCGCTGTCAGTATTTTTGATGTTTTTTACCTTTATTAAAGAGACGATTTATGAGTGATACCCCGAGCAGCTTTTCTGATTTAGGTTTATCTGAGGCTTTATTAAAAGCGGTGCGTGATAAGGGCTATGAAACACCTTCACCTATTCAAGCACAGGCTATCCCAGCGGTTATTTCTGGACGCGATGTCATGGCTGCAGCCCAAACCGGCACAGGTAAAACGGCAGGGTTTACACTTCCTCTATTACAGCGCCTTGCAGCTAATAAAGGAAATAAGGTTTCATCAAATAATGTAAGAGCACTTATACTGACGCCAACGCGTGAACTCGCAGCACAAATTAGTGAAAGCATCGAAATGTACGGTAAGTATTTAAACATGCACTCAACGGTGGTTTTTGGTGGTGTCAAAATTAATCCCCAAATGATGCGACTTCGTCAAGGCGTTGATGTACTGGTGGCAACGCCAGGTCGATTACTGGATTTGTACAATCAAAATGCAGTGAAATTTAGTCAGCTGGAAGTCTTTATTCTTGATGAAGCTGATCGTATGTTAGATATGGGCTTCATCCGTGATATTAAAAAGCTTATTGCACTATTACCAAAAAACCGTCAAAACTTACTTTTCTCTGCGACGTTTTCACCTGATATTCGCGCTTTAGCAAAAGGTTTAGTGAACAGCCCATTAGAAATTTCAGTCAATGCAGAAAATAGTACCGCAGAAAAAGTAACTCAGTGGTTAACTTCGGTTGATAAAAAACGTAAACCTGCAGTGTTAACGCATTTAATTCAAGAGAATAACTGGAAACAAGTATTAGTGTTTACCAAAACTAAACATGGTGCTAATAAGCTAACCAAGCATCTTGAAGCAGAGGGATTAACAGCCGCGGCGATACACGGTAATAAAAGCCAAGGAGCACGTACAAAAGCGCTTGCTGCCTTTAAAGATGGCTCAGTTAGCATATTAGTTGCAACGGATATAGCTGCACGTGGTATTGATATCGACTTATTACCACAGGTTGTTAATTTTGATTTACCTAATGTGCCAGAGGATTATGTTCACCGTATTGGTCGAACAGCACGTGCAGGAAATACAGGTCAAGCTTTATCATTAGTATGTGCAGATGAACTAGCTCAATTGTGGGATATTGAGCATGTTATTCAACAGCATATTGAACGTAAAGTTATTGATAAGTTTATACCTGTTAATCCGTTAGGTGAGTCTCGTCCGATAAGACCATTAAAAGCCAAAAAAGCGAAAAAACCTAAAGCTACAAAAAAAGAAGGGCAAGGTAAAGTTGAGCATAAAGATGGTCAACGTTCAGGCGCTAATGCTAATGGGAACAATCAATCAAAAAGAAGAAGACCATCTAATTATGATGGTACTGCCCCTAAGCCACGCAGAGCCAAACGCCCGGTAAAATAGTGAACTATTGGACTGATCTTTAGAGTCTATTACTAATAAGGCTTATGAGAAATACAGGTTATTTCCCATAAGCCTTTTTTAGTATGAGGTTTATCTTTTCCTCAATCGACTTAATGCTGCTAAGGCGTTAAGTAGCCTAAGTTAGTGAGTCGCTCACTTTCAAATAGCCCTACCACATCACCTATTACAATTAAGCTTGGTGGCTTAATTTTATGTAATGCAACTAACTCAGTTAAATTAGCTAAAGTTCCTTTAATCACTTGTTGATCTTGATGCGTACCTTTTCTAATTAATGCAGCGGGTGTATCTAAATCACGACCCGCTTCTTTTAATTGGGCTGTAATTATAGGTAAACTTTTAATCCCCATATAAAAAACAATGGTCTGCTCTTTATCATTTAACGTCTGCCAGGGAAGATCCAATGCACCATTATCTTGCACATTTCCTGTTATAAAGGTGCAACTTCTAGCTACTTTTCTATGCGTTAACGGAATACCTGCATAGCTAGTACAAGCAGATGCCGCTGTCATTCCTGGAACTATATGACATGCAACACCATGGCTTAATATGAATTGAGCTTCTTCAGAGCCTCGACCAAAAACAAAGGGATCACCACCTTTTAAACGCACTACTTTTTTACCCAATAGAGCATTATCAACCAATAATTGGTTGATACCTTCCTGTGGAACTCTATGATCTGCTTGTTTTTTTCCAACATATATTTGTTGGCAATCAGTGGGTAATAACGCCATGATTGCAGCACTGACTAATCTGTCATAGATAACCACTTCAGCTTGTTTGATAAAACGATAAGCTTGTAAAGTCAGTAGATCAGGATCGCCTGGACCAGCGCCAACTAGGGCCACTTCGCCACCAATAAAGGCTTGTTTGTTAGTATTACTATTTTCCATGGGCTCTCTTAATAATATGTTCAATTAACTATATTAATAGTCTAAAGCAAAAAAAGCGCCACAGTGGCCTTATTTTACTAAGGTTGCTGTGGCGCTTAATAATATTCAGCTATAACTTAGCTTAACTCATGCAAGCTTTACTTACTAAGAGCATCACCTAGGTGTGGACGTATCTCTTGTAAAACATCTTTTAATATACGTGTATTTGCTGCAACAATATTACCTGAATTCGCATGATTATGACCGCCAGTAAAGTCGGTAACTAAGCCACCCGCTTCAATCACTAATAATTCACCAGCAGAGGTATTCCATGGTTTAGTACCAATTTCGAAGAAACCATCAACACGGCCCGCTGCTACATATGCAAGATCAAGTGCTGTTGAACCTGAACGGCGAAGATCCGAAGTATTTTGGAATAAGCTTGAGAACATTGCCATATAAGCAACGCTGTGCTGTTTTTGTTTGAACGGGAATCCAGTGGCTAATATTGTGCCTGCAATTTCTTTGTTTTTACTTACACGGATTCTAAAACCATTTAATTGAGCACCCTTACCACGACTGGCTGAGAATAACTCACCACGGATAGGGTCAAATACAACAGCTTGATCTAACTTTCCTTTTACTTTCAAAGCAATAGAAATGGCAAAGTGAGGAATGCCTTTGATGAAGTTAGATGTGCCATCAAGTGGATCAATAATCCATTGATAGTCGTCATCACTGCCTTTTAAAATACCAGACTCTTCACCGATGATGGTGTGATCTGGGTATGATTTACGAATAGTTTCAATAATGGCTTCTTCAGAGCTAATATCAACACTGGTGACGAAATCGTTAGTTCCTTTTGATTCAATTTCAACTTTATCAAGTTGCTCTATAGAGCGAACGATAACTTTACCTGCTGTACGCGCTGCGCGCACGGCAATATTTAGCATGGGATGCATAATAGTGTACCTATTTGTAAATAATTTTTAAAAGAACAATACATTTTCAAGCAAACATTGTCTTGAAAATTGAGCGCGCGAAGTATAGCAAATTAAAAACTACTTAGCGATAGAATAATTAAAATAATGTTTAATTAGTGAGCAGTTTGAACAATCCCTTTTCCATAGAGAAAAAAAAACTAATAAATATCAAATTACCATAGATAAATATGCCCAATAAGCGTGCTTTTTGTTAACTACAGCAGTAATCTTCTGTGATAGAATATTGGCCATCTAGATGGGCTTTATACTAAACGAACCTATTTATTGTATAACTTAGCGCCATAGTCGCAAATATTGTGCTTCTGCAGAGGCATTTATCTAAACAGAATATAAAAGCTTATTTATAGTGTTTTGATGTCGATGATAGAAAACTATTATCTTTACTCAATGATTACCTTATATGAGCTGTTTGATTCTCGCTAAGTGAATAATAGATGAGTCCGATTGGTATTTTGTTCGACAAAGCAAACAAGAAGAGTAAAAAATGTCAGTTTCTCAACAAGATTCTCAAGAAAGTAATACCGCAGCTACATTATTAGATCGGGTTAAAATTGTTTTAGTAAATACTTCTGACTGCCGTAATATCGGCAGTGCAGCTAGGGCAATGAAAACAATGGGCTTAAGTCAACTGATCTTAGTTGATCCTGCTGAAATGCCTAATGGTCAAGCACAAGCATTAGCAGCGGGTGCCACAGACGTTTTAGCGAATGCTAAAGTCGTTAATACCTTGGCGGAAGCGATTGAAGATTGTGGTTTAGTCGTTGGTACTAGTGCCCGATCACGTACATTACCTTGGCCTATGTTAGAGCCTCGTGGCTGTGGAGAAAAAATGGTTTCTGAAGCCAGTGAGTATCCTGTGGCGCTAGTGTTTGGACGAGAAAGCAGTGGTTTGACTAATGAAGAGTTACAACTTTGTCATTTTCATGTGCAGATACCAGCAAATCCAGATTATAGTTCATTAAATTTAGCGATGGCGGTGCAAACGCTAAGTTATGAAGTACGTACAAGTTATTTACTGGCGCATGATCAAAATTATCAAGAGCGCAGCACAGGTAACGGTAATTTAGTTGCTAAAACCAAAAGTGAAGATGAAGAGCTTTATCCTGTTGTTGAAGAAACAGAACGCTTTTATCAACATTTTGAAAAAGCACTTAAAGCGACCGGTTTTATTGTTGAAAATCATCCTGGTTTAGTGATGACTAAATTAAGACGCTTATTTAATCGCGCTAGACCTGATGTGAAAGAAGTTAAAATGATGCGTGGGATTTTTGCCTCGATGGAAAGGTCTAGTAAAGAGAAGTCATAATCGCCACCAAAATAAAATAAAATAAAAGAAAAGAGAAGGAATAATTTATGTTTAGTCGTATCAAAGAAGATATCAATAGTGTCTTTGATAGAGATCCTGCCGCTCGTACTAGTTTTGAAGTCATCCTTAACTATCCGGGCTTACATGCAATTTGGATTCACCGATTAAGTTATAGGTTATGGTGTGCTGAATGGAAATTGTTAGCACGTGTAATATCTACCTTTTCTCGGTGGTTAACGGGAATTGAGATCCACCCTGGTGCTAAATTAGGTCGTCGTGTTTTTATTGACCATGGCATGGGGATTGTTATCGGTGAAACTGCTGAAGTAGGCAATGATGTAACTCTTTATCATGGTGTTACTTTAGGTGGAACTAGTTGGAAAGCAGGAAAACGTCATCCAACCCTCGAAGATAATGTTGTCATAGGGGCTGGTGCTCAGGTACTTGGCCCAATAACCATTGGCAAGGGCGGAAAAGTTGGCTCTAACTCCGTTGTAGTTAAAGATTTACCTGCGAATGCCACGGCTGTAGGTATTCCCGGCCGAATTGTGCCAGATAAGCACAGTAAAGATGAAAACCAACAACGAGAAGAAGTCGCTAAGAAATATGGTTTTGACGCTTATGCTGTTTCCCATGATAATCCGGATCCTGTTGCTAAGGCTATTGGTCGTTTACTCGATCATATGCATTTAATGGACGATAGGGTGACTGAGCTTTGCAAAGAAATTAACACCTTAGGTGGAGATATTTGCCCTAAAAACCTGCCTGAATTACGAGTGGGTGAGTTTGTCGAAGATGAAAAGGCCGCGGCAGAACGCCGTGAAAGTAAAGTGGCAAGCTTTGATCCTGAAATCTAATTTCCTCTCAAAAGCAATAGTTGAGTAAAATAGTCAACTATTGCTTCTCGCATGTCATATCATGGTGTATAATACCCGAGTAAATCACTAGGGTATTTAGTTGATTATTTTATAGAAAAGGATAGGGTCTTCATTCATTCTATAAGTATAGCAGCAAAGAAAATGACAGAACCATTACCGATATCAATTCATCCTAGTGCTGAATTAATGGATAACTTTGTGAAAATTAAATCTGTAGCAAATAAATTAGAGGCACAATTTAATTTTCACACCTTGACTGCCGGTTGGTATGGTGAAGAAGAAAACATCATCTTTATTGATATTTATTTAGAAAGTCCTGTTGATTTTGCTTTTCAAAAAACGCAAAAATTATTGGGAGATGTTAATGATTTTGCTGATGATGTGATGAGTTGTTATCAAAAAGAAAACAATAAAATGCAGTGTTTTATCGCGATTACAGAGACAGAACAAAAATTACTGATACAAAAAGAAGCCTTACTTGCGGGTTATATCCAAGCAAAAGTGCGTAAGGTCTTAAATTTAATCGCGGATAAACTGCACTTTCAAGCAATTTAAGCGTTATGGATAACAAGAATACAGCTTTGA
>MAAB01001216.1_pt1 | contig 61769 bp, 36 predicted proteins | sample 1115991 | NCBI WGS metagenome assembly MAAB01 (sample SAMN04961124, study PRJNA320927) | seawater metagenome | isolation source: sample BD02T18 sea water enriched with oil for 18 days | place: USA:Gulf of Mexico | collected 2013-07-27 | reverse complement strand
ATGTTTAATATAAGTTAATGTTTCAATACTACCGTGTACTTCACACAGCCCTCGCCCTTCTAGTATCGTTGTTTTTCCAGTAGCATGAGCGCTTAACAACATAGCATAAACAGAACGATCTAGATCAGTTACCAAAGGTAGAGCGAAGCTCCAACTAGTATTTGTATGACAAGCAGGACTATTGGACTTATCTCCAGAAACAGTCACAAAAGCTTTAGCTGTGGCATACGTCGTATCAATAGCAATTTTTACAACTTTACCCTCAATAGCACCTCCAGCATGTGCCACTTGAACCCCACAAAAAAGAACATAAAACCTAGTACTTTTTTCATTTTCTATTTCTCTATATTAAAATTTTAGAAAGAGCCCTACCCGATTGGAACGAAGCTCTATATTAATGTTCTTTTCTGCGAATGACCGCTAAGGGCAAGGAACAGCCTTGGGGTGGCTGTCCCTGTTATTCAACAAAAATATAATATTTCTCATTTATTACTTCCGTTTAGTTAAAGTTACTAGCGCTTCGATAACCCCGTCAAAGAACAACTGATCATTCCCCCCCCAACCTGAGTACATCAGTTAACGACCAATTGGGGCATCAGGGGCCCTGCTATTCTATTATTTTATGGGCTGTCCTCGCGACACTTGCTATTCATTCTACCTACCTCTACTCTGCTTGTTCTTCTCTCATTTTGACTAAGAGAGCGGCAGCACCCGGACTCTTACTTTCAAATTTTTCCAACCAAACTATAGCCTCCTTTATTCGCCCTCTAAACTTAAGTTGCTCGGCATAGAATGCTTGGTATCTTACATCACCCAACTCTGCAATATCTTTGCTCAGCCGAAAAGTCATATCAGTGCTAGGGTAAACATCCGAATAAAAATTAAACAACTTTTTTGCTGAGTCAATATCACCTTGATTTTTTTTTACGTGATAGTAGCCAATTTCAATAAAACTCAAATAGTACCCTGAATAATAGCCCCCCCAAATCCTCACTGAATAACTAAACAATAAATCTACGATAAAAAAGAACACTAAAACGACTATTAATTTCCTGATCCTTCTCATGTTCACACCTCACGCCGTATAGAGACGCATACACCGCGCCTCCGTTTAGCTATAAAATCACAACAACTCAAAACTCCCTCCATTTACCTGCACCAGTATTGATCGGAGGAAAAATAGCAAACTGCGGAATATTAGGTAAAGATAACCAACCAGAAGGGTTTCCGTGTGGATAAAAGTAGCCAGAGGGTGCAATAACAGGGTTGTTCGGTAACGCAGCACTAAGGCGTCTTGCGAAAGATCTAGTAAACACCGAACCATTTCGTGCAATATGTTCTGCACCAGTATTACACCCCATTAATCGGATTGTCATACCATCTAGCAGCAGCCCACTATTTTCAATGAGCTCCACAGCCTCATCAACAGATAAGGGAATTCGCCCCCCATCACGATTGTCCAAAATCGCATTCCTATTACCATGCGACATGAGAAATAGTTCATCTTCAGGGACGTATGTAGTCCCAGTCTTTTCTGCCAGGCCGCTATCCCTTCCCCCCTCACTATGTAACAAGCTTATTACACGAGAATGATCACGTACCCGAACTAAATTCGCGTCCGGCCGATTAGCAAAATCATTAAACAAATGCACAGTAGCCGCAGTAACAGCCCCTCGCAAAAAGTCACCACCAACAGCCTTCGAGGCCAAACCACCACTAACCGCAACGATCGCCGTTGAAGCTGTTAAATTCATAGTGCTCATATCAAACGCACCATTAACCAACTTCGGTATCAAAGCTGAAACAGCACCCTCTCTAAACGTCCCACCCCGCGCCATACTAATAGCACCATGCGAAACAGCATGAAATGCCAACAAGTTAGGGTCCAAATCTACCCCCAGCCCCAATTCAGAATTTATCGCCCCATGAGCCGCAGAATACGTAACCCCTGCCGAAAACGCCGCAAATGCTCCAGATTCCAACGCCTGCCCCACATCACCCGTATTAGCAAACGACACCACCGTCGCACTAATACCCGCTTGACTCGCCGCATTAATCCAGGTCGGATTGGCTGGCAACGCATCAAACCCGCCAGTGGCATACATCAACGCCAACTGTCCTGCGATCTGAACATTCGGATCATCTGAAAACTGAGAAAACACATAAAAAGCAACGGCTACTGCAGCATGCAAAGGAGTATTACCCGTCGGATCACTCGCCGATGCCGGGTTTCCCCTCACATACATATAGCGATTGTAATCTAACGGCGTCGATGCATCAGAGACAATGCTATCCGGCGAAACAAACCGCCCAATAACCGGATCAAATAACCGTGCATTCATATGCACTAACCCAACATTGTCCAGCATTTCATGAGAGGTAAACCCCTTCAAATCTTGCATAAGGATCGAGCCCTCCAATCCATACACAGACAAGAAGCCTTCGGATTCCACCTCTGCTAAAAGATCCGCAACATAACTTTCTTGAGCCGATGCATCTAACGAGACAACGTCATTTGTTTGCTCTGGCATTGGCGCATTTTTAATCTCGTCAAAGATGTCTCTACCATAAGGCGTATAATAACGACGCTTAACAACATCCATTTCAGCATTGGTAACAACCTCCCCGCTGCCCAATAAATCACGGTGAATATACACAACCTTGTCCGCAATCAAATCGCTATTGGATACCGTTGTATCGGGGTCATTTGCAGCTTCAGCCGACGCTGACTCACCCTCGACACGTTGTAACGTAGCAACCACTTCATAACCATTAAAGAAAGAGTGTTGTGCTACTTCTTCTCCGGTCGGATTGCCATTTTTCATACGAACGACGTATTCATAACCAGGACTAACGTAGTAACGCGTTTCGCTTTCGGTGCGTTTTACCGCACGCTTATTTCTAGCATCATAGTCAAATGCAACGGAGTTTCCACCACTGGTCATAGTCACTTGGGCTATTTTATTAAAGTTCGTCCATTGATAGGTGCGATCTCCATCATCCAACATATTCCCGTTGCCATCATAATCGTAAGTATAGTGCTGGCCATTGTGATCACGGGACACTAACTGTTGCGTTATGCTGTCATAATCCATGCTGCCAGCATCCGTTTTAAACTCTAAGTTACCGTAGCTATCAAAATCATAGTGATGCTGAAGTGCATAATCACCCTGGTTAAACTGCCAGTCGACTAAGAGACCACCCACGTAACCAAAAGATTCTGTCGTCGACACATCTCCGCTATAGTCAGTTTTACTCGCCACAGAACCACGGGGGTTATAGGTGTACTCCAAATCACGAATGACCGTGCTGTTTGCGCCATAGGCACCGGTAGTAATTCGGGTAATTAAGCCGTTTTGCGCATTGTATTCGCGTTGGGTATAAAGTCCGTTACCGAAAACCTCATTTTGTACTTGCCCTTGCGGCGTTCGAGTAGCTACTGCCCATAAAGTCAAATTGGCATTTGTGTCTTTGATTTCATTGGCATAACCCACTAACGAGGCAAGGTCTTCTCCGTCAAAGCCATACTCTTCAAATACCTCTTCGTTGGCAGCCATTTGAGTGGTGAGTGTACCGTAATTATCTATAATGCTTAATAGTTCTGTATTGGCAGTACTACTATCTACACGTTCTTGATCGTGTAGATTACTGTAATACTCAACAAGTTCTTCGTAATGAGCTTTTTCATCTTCCCGAGATAACGCTTGGTACCCCCAGTATTCCTTGCGGGTAGTAATCGTTCTGTACTGAGTACCATCTAGAGTAATAATGTCATCCATTTCATTGGTCATAGCTACTATGTCATTATTGGTTTGGAAGCCTCCAAATGTCTCGACTCTCATTTGATAAAACTGTGTTTTCTCTTCAGCCGTCAAATCGCTATATCGTAGCGGAGTAGTGCCTGGTTCTGCGCCAACCGGTACAAGTGTTACGTCAATATATACTCTCGATAACGTGTGCGTAAAATGCTGCTTCTTAGTAACCGTGATGTTGCTTATATTTGTGTAATCAGTGGTACTTTCATTCGCGTAAAGCTTATAACTGCCTTCAAAATCACATTGTACCGAAGTACAGCTATGCGTATCCTTTCCGTCAAGAATTCGATTTTTCGAAACCGTGTAAGTGGAGCCATCTGACAACGTATAGTAATAATATACGTTAGTAGCCTTGAAACCGATGATTTTGGTTCGGTAGGTTTTATACGTAGTCTCAAACCAATTACTATTATGTATTCGCCCGAAAAATTGTGCATTGACAACCACTTCATTATTTTCAATGCTAATTGAATTTATTTTCACATCATATGATGCGAGCTCGTTTAAGCTACTAGTTGTAGAAGGGAATCCTTGTATTAACTCAAATCCTGAGTTTTTATGACACGTATTCCCTTGTTGTACTGGATTAGTAGATTCACACCAGTACATGCGGGTATATTCAAGAAGTACATTATTATTGATAGAACATGACTGCCCAATACACGGATAAGGTATTGTCACTACACTGCCATCTTCTAGCGTATAGGTTTCTGTCACTCCTTGGTTTAACTCATAGGGAGTTAAACGAGTGTAATCAGGCTTTACCTTTTGGGTTGTATCGACATATCCTGCAACACCGATGTCATATCCCGCAACATCATAACCTGCAACATCATAACCAGGCACGTCATATCCTTCAACATCATCTCCAGCATCAATGAATATAGTAATATCACCCACTTGAATGGGCACCCATTTCTCCACATGGTAACCATCTACGTGATAGCCATCCACATGATAACCATCTACGTGATAACCATCCACGTGAACTGGCTCAACATAGTGCCTGTATTTAAAATCATAATAAACATTAGCAGTATTAAGATGGATGCCGTCTTCCGCCTCAACAGCAAACTCTTCATGAATCGTTGCCAGCTCCTGATAAGCACTCGCTGCTTGCTCATATAATTGATATGGAATGACGTAAGAGGTATCAATATCGGGGGTAAATAATTCAATATTTTCCTGCTCATAAACGGCTAACAGACTATCTGACATACTGTTGATATTTCCAACAGGGACGGTAACCAACTTAATATCGTACCGCTTACAACGCCCACCCGCATACCACTTTGCATATTTCGTACACTCTCTATATTCAAACTTATACTGCTGATTTTCTATTCCGACATATTTAAAATGCAGATTCCCAAACTCAGCTTTTAGTGCCGCAGCTTGTTTCAGCAGTTCATTGGCCTCATTTTTATATTGATTCGCCAGCTCTCGGTGCTGGTCAGCTAATGCTTGTAATTGACTAATCGCTCCACCAACCGAGACAGCCGCTGTTTTATAGAACGATACACGTGAGTTATATTCCAAGGCACGCATTTCATGGTAATAAATAAGACTTTGGTAATCTTTAATTTTTCCATCAAGCTCAAGTAACTGCTGCATTAATTCACCATACAGATTGGAAAGATTATCCCAATCTACATCGTCAATTTGACTCGCTGGTATTTTCACTTGGCTTAGGTTACCCATGTTGTCATAGGCATTGATAATTTCTAATCCGTTTGGCTGCGTAGTCTTAATAACACGGCTATAATTATCGTATTCATAGAGCGTCTGAAACACTTTTGTATCAACCAATAATGTTTCTGTATCCGGGCGACCTTTTGTGTCATACGTCCATTTCCTAACGGCTGATGAAGCAGAAACTTCCTCCTTAGGTTGGCCAATACCATCTCCTTCCTCAAAATATGTAAAGGTTGTGGTGTCAGCTCCTACATAAACATGCCACTTTCGCCCCAGGTCATCGTAATCAAAAGTAGTAACATTTTTTTCAGCATCCGTTTGCTGTATCAATTCACCAAAGGCATTGTATTGATACAGCCATATGCCTGTTGCGGGATCATTCATAAGGCTTTTAAACCCGCGATCATCATAATCAATGCCAGTAATTACGCCTTCACGGTTGGTTTCGACAAGGTTTCCGAGCGCATCATAGGTACTATTAACAACTAAACCATCTTCTGTAACCTGTATCGTTTTCCCTTCAATACCAGTAGTCAGTGTTTTACTATAGTCCCCATCATTCAACGTAGTGGTGATACTATTATTCACCGCATCGAACGTAAAATAAGTGTTTGAGTCATTACCATCAGGACCGATTTTGTTTTCTTGAAAAACACGACCAGCATCATCATAAGAGAGCGTGATCCAACTCGGCGTGGTTGGGCTACCGTTCGGCACACCCCAGTCCAACTTATAAACAGGTAAGCTTTGAGTCACTTTCTGGTTAAATTCATTGTATAGGCTATATTGCATCACTAGCCGCTGAATCGTTCCGCTGGATGTGGTGGTAGCTAAACCAACACTTTCGCTAATAACTTCTCGTCCCAGGGCATCAAAATAAGCTGTTTTCCACGGGCCGCTAGCGTGGGTTTCTGTAGTGCTATATACAATAGGGTTACTGAAATCAAACCCATGACCAGCTGGAAACACCTGATCCCCCGCAAACCAATCAATGTCCCAAGTAGTCTCATTATCATCAATATCGGAATAGGTTTTGGTTTTCTGGCATTGCTCATTGTATTCAGTAAATATTTGTTTACCCGCTATATCGGTAGCTACCGTATTGCCTAAACAGTAAGAATGACCGTATTCAAAAGAAGCCAATTGATCTAATGCATTAGTAGAGGTTAAAACACGCCCTAACTCATCATAGGTATTCTTAGATACCCGCTCTACACCATTAAGATCTACAAGCCTAGTAGTTTGTGGATTGCCGTATTGATCAAAATCCTCGTATTTATTCATTAAAGCATTGGCAGATTGTGGTTCAATTGTTTGCTTGATCATTAATCCATTTTCATATTCATAAGCGACTGCTCTTACGATACTTCCACGGCTATTTGTATGAGTAACCGTTTGCAAAGCCGGGCGGCCTAATATCCAGTTCGACATATCATGATGATAATCAATATCCGTCACTACTTGTCGACTATCGGTATTATCACTTTCAACCAGCTCGGTGCTTTGAGGGTAGCCCCACTCATCCATATCACTGTATACAGTGGTCGCTGTTTTGGTTTGGTTGCCCTGTAAATCAAACTGAGTTTCAGTTTGATTCTCTAACACAACTTTGTAGGTATCATCCGATTGCTGATCGACCGCAAATGTATTTTCTTTGGTATTAACTAAAACATCATTGATATAACTTTCAATACGTTTTTCACGACCTTGTATATGTTCCCCCATATACACATCAATAACAGTTTTGCTATTCGTTGCTGCTTGTGAACGGGATAGCTGAGCAAAACCCTGTACCGCAATATCGGGATTTGAAACATAATGCCCATAACGATAGTCTATTTGTGAGGTCACATAATCAACATCACTAGCAGCATTATCCATAACTACCGGCACATCGGTAATTATGGCACTAACGACCCGTATATTAGGCGGGCTCTCATGAAACCCTGCTGGAACGCTTGTGGCGTAGTCATACAAACCATCTCCCAACAAATTCCCATATTCAATTGTTGTTGATAAGCCAAAGCTATTTGTGACACTGGTGAGAAGCCCAGCAGTATCATAATTGGCATTCGTAGAACAGCGAATACCATCAATACTACGGTAACAGAAATCTGGATAACCATCGTTATTCACATCGGATACATTGATCAGATTCCCATAACCCGCTCGCATCACCTGGAAATAAAAACGCGTAGGTGCGTTAAAGAGTTTACGTACGAAATTTGCGAATATCTTGGTACCTTCTGTGCTCGACCCAATATCTGAACTGATATTGTGAGTCACATTAAATGCACCAAAGGATTGACTTGCACCTTGGTTAAGGCTGCAACTTAGTTGATTATTTTCAATGAGGCAAATATCAGATAGACCGTCATAGTTCACATCATCTGTTCTCATACTCGCGAGAATGGGCAACATAGCATCATCATCTCTACCTTGATAAATTGATGATAAATCCAACCATGAGGACTCGGCAGAAAAACCAACGCCTGTATTCATTCTACACTGTAGTTTTTTATCTCGTATCAAACAAATATCTGCCAGCTCATCACCATTAAGATTCACCATACGGAAAGTAAGCCCAAACTCTTCCACTGTTTTACTAACGTTGTCAGCGTCCTCCTTTTTAAGCTGATAACCCGGTACATTGGATTGAATATCATGACCAATAAAAGACGGCAAGGTTAAACTAAATTGCTTAATAGGTTCTGACAATTGCAACGATGCTTTATCACCTACAGAGTGATAACTAGAGTAACTACAAACAAAGCCTTGCTGCCCAATAGATAACCAGCAAAGATCTCTGTCAAAGTCACCGTCCATATCAAGCCATAACGGTTGTAAATAATTAATATTCTCTGTGTCAACTATTTCCAAATAAGAACCGTTAGCTCCACCAGTAGATATTAGCTCTACAATATCTACTTTTTGCCAGCTGTCTACGGTGCTTGCCGGTATATCCACCATGACTGTGCCTGAAAAATCAATACCATTTCCTTGAATACACTGGTATTGGCCAGTGCCATTACCATCTCGGTTAGTGAAGCCACAGACATCCGTATAATAATCGCCATTCAAATTTTGGAAACTAACGCCATCATCCTGATTCATGGCCGTTGTCCAATAACTCGCTGAAGAAAACTTCACTCCGCCGTCGTTTAACGCACAACGCACTCCAGTTTCGTCAAAAATACAATAATCTGCAAAACCATCGCCGTTCAAATCCATTAAGAATAAGCTGTTAAATTGCTTATAGCCGTCATCGTCATCAGAATATCCTAAATTCTCACCCCAAGACGCTAATGGTAAATACCCACCATCCTGATAGAGCGCGCACTGCACACCAGCATTGACTTTATATAAACAAAAATCTGCGAAGCCATCTTTATTGACATCACCTGCCACATAGCTAGGCGCCTTTTCAAAAGAATTTGTTGCTCCAGCAGCCAAGTATTGGGCTTTAGGAATCACTAGCGTCTGATCATTTGGCCCATCAATTGAATTACCGGCATCCGGTAATTCTTGATAACCAAATTGCAACGGTTCTAAACAGGAGTCATCGGAAAAACATTTGGTAATATTGGTTAAACGGTCAATAGGAAGTGCGGTTTGGATTGTTTCATAACTAAAACGGTACTCATAACTCAAATTGCCATTTGTTTTAATCTTAATGGCTTGTAATCGCTGAGTTAACGCTATTCGGCGCCCTTCTTGATATTGTTCGGCAAAAACATTGCCGTCTTCATAATGAAACGTAACAGTATGATTTGCATACTCTATACTCTCTAAAAGAGGTGCTTCACCCTCGGTCGCTGACATCGGGGCTTGCGAGTAAGAATAACTAACAGTGTTACCAAATAAATCAGACTGCTCAACCAATTGCCACGGTGTATAACGACTCTGCACTTCATCCACTTGTTCAAACGTTAACAAACGCCCATCGGGAGATTTAACAATCCATTTTTCTGGTTCATAATTTGAACCTCCTACCGATTGATAATTCACATTATCATTACCGGAACGTACTCGATATTCTGTTCCTACGTTACCGTTATCGCCATCTACTGCCAGCAACCGCTTCCCATCATGACAAAAACGCGTTAAATCACTGTATTCTACCCCCGCAAAAAAACCATCTTGCTTCACATTGGGTGTGCAACGGGAAATGGACGAGCTAGCCGACAACGAAAACCCTAACCCTAAAATACCAGGGCCATTTTGCTGACTATAAGCAACGGATACGGACGGGCTAAATTCATGAGCACCAGGTGGCAAAGGAATGGGGAGCTGATAATTAGTAGCTCCAGAGCTAACAGTGACCTCGCCGTTGAGGCTCCCCACTACTGATGAATAGGAATGGCTGCTGAAAAACAGGGCAAATATCAAGTTGGTGAATACTGCTAGACTTACCTTTGAGTGATGAGATTCAACTACCTTGTTTATAAATAGTTTACAACGCGTTATTTTCACTATTTTCCTTCCACTTTTTATAGTCAGTTTGGGGTGTCACTTTGCTTTTTCGATATGAATTCTTACTTCAACTAAACGCTGATCATTGAGCGCTTGGTTTGTTTTTGAATTTTTCAAACACCTTGCTATACCGTTCTTTAAATTCAGCTTCCGTAACACCGTGCTCGGCATTTAGCTTTTTGATGACTTCTTCTGCGGCTTTATCTTTGCCAGCAAGCTCTTTCTCTGTTTTGGCAAAACTCTCAATCCTTTTCTTCCCTTTCAGACTAAGCGCCTCTAAGTCTTCCTGTAGCTTTAACAGATCAACTTGTGTACTTTTATCTGTACCTAGCAATGCACTAATCGCTTCTGTTTTTTCTTCTACATTTTTGGCTGGTGAATAAACAAGGTAGCCTGCCACACCTAAACCGATCACCAAAAATATCAATAACATTATCTTCTTCATACCGTTTATTCCTGATTTGAGCCTGTACTACTTGTATAGATAAAGATGACATCACTTCGAATAATGGTTGATGCAATACCGCTAGCTGGACTTAATACGAGCAGTAACAATGCCCCTATTAAATGAGTTTGAAAACTCTCAATCCTTCGAAAGAGAATGCGAGTAATGCTCATATATCTGTTATCCCTATTGGTTATGACACAATCAAATTGCACACACGACAGCAGATCACTCTCTTAAAAAGAGCAATAAACTCAATCAAATATAGGGGTGATGATTAGGCCCACTAGTCCTTGTGAGTAACTGATTCGCGTGCAGACAGCAACGAAACGAATATGTTCCAATTTTATGGGCTGAATTCTAGCAAAAAATATGTGCTAACTACTAGGGGGGGAGACTAAATTTCATTCAGCGTTACAATAACCATACATAAAAGGTAACGTTATTCAGAATAACGTATCCATTGAGGTGGTTTTCGGATTTCTTTGTAAGAGATATCCCACAGGGTTGCAGAGTATTCGCACATACAACACCGTTAGTTAATCAGCTTTAGTAAGTTGCATTAAATGGCGATATTTCACGATTAAAGCCTAGGTTTACCTTATGCTTATGAGCTAGAGTTTGACCCATTTCTACCCCTTACCGTGAAAGCTCAATTTACACACAAAGATAAAAGCTGGAGTATATATAATTCAAAAATCCTAGCCTGCAAACTTGTATTAGAGATACAGCGGCAGTAACTCAATATCAGCCTGCCAAACTGTATTTGTAAAACGGCTCTGGCATGGGAACCTAGGTTGTACTGCCACGCAGTATCTCTAGGGTAACGATTTGACTTATCAATCATCAACGATTAGATTTACTACGCATTTCTCGAATGCACCTAATCCGCAGAAAGGGCTGAGCCTATCGAGATAATTAAGGTTATAAAACCCACATAATCGATACGATTTTTAACCGTTAGGCGGATACGGAATATAGGAGAATCGTATGTCAAATATCATGTTCGGCGTGAATAATCGCCAAGACCTCCCCTTTTCAGACAGTGTTGAAACAGTTCGATTAAAGCATCAACAAAAAGCCCAACAACTACTTGATGCATATAACAATGGCGATCCTCAGGCTGTAGAGAAATTCCATCGTCGTGTCGCTGATGCCGCCTCACCTGATTATAAACCATCGCTACTTCATGCAAGATTGCTTGTCGCCAGTGACAACACCATTCCAAGAAGGCTGTCTTTAGAGAAACTAAAGAAAGAATCCAAAGATTTATTAAAGCAAATTAAAACCTCAGCGCCTGAAGCACTAGAAAGGCTAGAGCCGCGCCTACATGCAAAGGCAGCAACGTTAAAGCTGGCAGATGCCCAATATATTATTGCCCGTGAAAATGGCTTACCTAGCTGGGCAAAACTCAAACATCATATTGCAGCAATGAGTGATGCACGTGAGCATATTGAACGCTCACCTTCTTCACCCTCCTCGCCTGATGCTGAATATACCACCCTGCACATTAGGTGTGGTGATGATATTGAACAAGCATTACTCCGCGGTGGCTTTAAAGGTGATTTTCTGGAAATCAGCAATCCTTTTCCTCAAGGGCATGTTCCGCATTTTGATTCTTTGGAAGCGTTTATTAACATACGGACAACATTTTTAACACAACACTATGGAAGCTATGTCCCCAAAGATCGTATACAGAATACCGAGGCAGAAATACGCAATGTTGAGGACGTTCTACGTCATGCGCCAGAACTTTATGAACGTATCGTGCTGTGGTACGAACATGATGCATTTGACCAACTCTCTAAAGCCTATGTACTTGCCCACCTGGCAGAACTTAATCTGAATAACATCCTTGTTGAATGCATTCAGATCAACAGTTTCCCGGGAGTAAAGAAATTTATTGGCATTGGACAGCTCAGTAGTATGCCTGAAGCCATCCTTACGTTGTGGTCACAACGCCAAGCTATTTCGCCTGCCTTGATTGCCTATGGGGCACGTAGCTGGCTAGCCTTTACCCAGGATGACCCACTGGAATTATGGCGCCTTATAGAAGAAAAAACACCCTTTGGTGATATGCAGCAAGCATTAAAGCGTATGCTAATGGAACTCCCTTGGACTGGGAACGGATTGAGTCTAACGGAATACCTCTCGCTGGATATTTTGGCAAGAGAAGGCGAAATGCGACCCGGGGCAATTTTCAGTCTGCTCATGACCGAATCAGATCCACAGCCTTTTCTAGGGGATATTATGCTTCTGGCAATTTTGCGCCCACTATGGGAGGCTGAACACCCTGCCATCACCGTGCTTGAAGAATTTCAAGATGAAAACCCAATGCGTCAAACGTTGCTTGCGATTACTGATCTCGGTCGATCCTTGCTAGAGAAAAATACTGATTGGCTTACACTGCATAGCGGAGGACTCACAGTTGATAGGCATGTAGGAGGCGTACACATTACCTCTAATAAAAAGAACTGGTACTGGAACCCTATACTAAGCAAGCCCGTTTTTGAGTAACTGCTGCCATTCCTCTGCACTAATCATTGAATTCTCTATTTAGTGCAGTAGGGAAACGGTATACCCAACCGACTGTAGCTGGCAAACAATAACATGAAGCATAAGAGGTAGCTGTGAGGGGAACTAGCGATAATAGCAATAACAGTAACAATAAAAGTAATGACGGTAAAACCAAGGAAAAATACCTCACTTTGAAGAGGTGTGCTTTATTTTCAAATTTGCCAGAAGCAGTGCTGCAACAATGTTTAGTCAATACCCGGTTTAAGCATTATGAAGACGGGGAGACAATTTATGATGTCGGCGATGTACCCGGTTATGTTTTTGTGGTGAAGCAGGGTTTTGTTCGCTTGGAGATTCCATTGCCTGATGGTGAGGCTTTTTTTGTTGGACCGATACCAGAAACGGCATTGTTTGGTGATCATGAGGTCTTAACTAACGCTCAAAGTGTGGCGCGGACTTCTGCAATGGAGGCGGTGTCCGTTTTGTTGATACCGAAGTCGAATTTTGTTCATCTTTTCAATACAGAAATTCAGTTTGTACAAGCGTTAGCAAAACAATTAGCGATGACATCCCGCTTCTCCTGTCTTGCGATGGCACACCTCTTTAAAAATCCTGTTGATAATAAGCTTGCGAGCTTGTTATTAGTTTTGGCCGATAAAAAGGGGAAACAAAAGGGAGTGCAGCTGGGGAACTCAATTAAATTATCAATTAACCTTTCACAAGATCAACTAGCTGAAATGCTGTCCACATCCCGCCAAACCGTGAATAAATACTTGGGGGCATGGAAAGCAAAAGGTTGGATTGGTTATCATCAAGGTGAACTAGAAATCTTGAATTATACTGCACTTAGGACGCTTACCAGTGACGAATTGATGAAAGAGATGAATGCTCTACAAAATTTGTCACATGATTAAACACGTAAACCATAGCCTCCCCTACTCACTCACCCTCAATGTAAAGCGCTTGACAACATACCTGATCTAGCAATGTTAATCTCCATGACTTCAACCCTACGGCGCATAGAATCATAAGGGTTGCACTTCATTTACATATTGGGGATAGAAGCAATGTTGGGATTTTCGAGACGTATTAACGCCATTCTAGGCCTGTGCACAACGGTCATTCTTTCAGGCTGTGTCGGTGATGGTTGCGGTGATCCCGCAGAAAGACCCTGGTGCGACACCTCCAATACACCCAAAGAACGAACGTCTCTGCTACTCAATGAAATGACGTTGGACGAGAAACTTAGCCTGATGCAAGGCGATGACATTTTTGGTGCGCTTATTGGCGTTCCTGCCAACGGCACGTCCAAGGGTATTCCCAGGCTTGGCCTTAATACGGTGTATTTTTCCGACGGCCCTTTGGGTGTCCGGGAAGGCAATGCCACAGCACACCCCTCGCCTTTAGCCGTTGCCTCTTCTTTTAACCCGCAACTTGCTCGCCGGGTTGGTAAGGCAATCGGGAACGAAGTAAAAAATAAAGGCAATGATGTAATACATGCACCCACGCTGGATGTGGTTCGTATCTATACCAGTGGGCGCGTATTTGAAACCTTTGGTGAGGATCCTTATCTGGTATCGCAAATGGGTTTGCAGTGGATGCATGGTATTGAGAGTGAAGGCATCATTGCCAATGCAAAACACTACGGGGTTTACACTCAGGAAGGTCTGATTGGTATCCCCAATATCCCCTTGTTTCCCGGTGCCCTGGGAGCACGCTTTTTATATAATGCTGTCATTGATGAGCGCACCATGCGTGAAATTTACCTATCACCGTTCGAAGTCTTAGTAAAACAAGGCGGACTAGATAGCATTATGTGCTCATATAATTATGTAAACTATGAGTCTGTCTGTGGTAGCCAGCGTTTATTAACCGAGATTTTACGTGGTGAATGGGGGTTCGACGGTTTTGTTTTAACCGATTATCTATTCGCTCAAAAAGACACCGTGGATTCAGTACATGCGGGCAACGATTTAGAAATGCCTATCGGTATTCACTATACACCTTCGAAATTAGCAAAGGCCATTGCTAACAATGAAGTGACTGAACAGATCATCGATCAACGAGTTGGCAATGTGCTTCATACGTTATTTGATCATGGTGTTATCGATCGCCCTAATTATACCTCCAATGACGACGCCATTGATAAAGAAGCTCACGCCCTAGTTGCCCAACAAACGGCAGAACAAGGCACCGTATTATTAAAAAACGATAACCTGTTACCGATCGACTTAGGAAAGGTTAATAGTATTGCGATTATTGGCGGTGCATCCGATCGTTTTATCAATGGCGGTGGATCTTCTGCAGTATTCCCCTTTAGGTTAATAACACCTAGAGAGGCCATCACTGAACGTGCCATGGCTGCAGGTGTCACGGTTAATTATCATGATGGCAACGACCTAACGGCCGCCGCTGACGTCGCTGCTAACAGTGATGTGGCTCTAGTATTTGTTGCAACAAGTTCCGGCGAAGGCCAGGACCGCACCTGCCTTTCCTTAACCTGTTTTGAGGAGCGATTAGCCGGCCAGGACCCAGACGGCTTGATCAACGCAGTGGCACAAGCCAATGACAATACAGCAGTGATATTAGAAACCGGATCGGCGTCATTAACCCCGTGGCGAAATGATATTGCTGCCTTGTTACAAGCGTGGTTTCCAGGGCAATTTGGTGGGCCAGCCATTGCAGGGATTTTGTTTGGTGACATAAACCCCAGTGGTAAGCTGCCTCTATCGTTTCCAGTAAGTGCGAATGACACGCTCTATGCGAATAATTTCTCCCGCTACCCAGGCATGCTTCACCGCGGCCCTAAAGGTTCTTTATTTAATGTGGAATATGATGAAGGGGTAATGGTGGGTTACCGCTGGTTTGACGATCAAAATAAGGATGTTGCCTACCCTTTTGGATTTGGCCTTAGCTATACCCATTTCAGTTATAGCGACCTACAAGTAAGCGGCACATTACCTAACCTGACGGTGACCGCTACCTTAACCAACGCTGGGGACAGGACAGGCTCTGAATCAGCCCAGCTCTATGTTGGTCTACCGGATATATCCCTGGACAATCGTCAGCCACCCCGTCAGTTAAAAGGCTTTGAACGGGTCACCTTAAATCCTGGTGAATCCGCCAAAGTTGAGTTTTCTCTAGATGCCCGCAGTCTTTCTTATTGGAACGAAGCGAATAAAGGTTGGGAGATGGCAAATGGTTGCTATCAAGTTTATGTCGGCTCTCATTCGCGGGATTTAGCGTTGCATACTGCACTACCCTTTGATAGTGCTCAATGCGAGTAACGCTTGAGCTGCAACTTCATGATTGAAGTTGCAGCTCTGCAGTCATCGAACTCATGGATTTAATACGACAACTATCATTAAAAACAGCACCGCACTCCACACATATAAATTGCAGATGGCTCATACAGTTATCCCATCTCAATATAAATTTTCATAATCCGTCTTAGGAGACATAGAACTCACAGTTGTATCGACTACCTTTGTTCTTGCCTGATTTAGCCTTTTTACATGTTACCGCAAATAAAGTCTCTGACTGCTCACAGCCAAAAGCCGACATTCCGCCGGAGCCCAATAATGCCTTAGCTAGCAAATATATAGCTTATGTCTTAGCGGGATATGCTTAAGTTCTAAACCCCGCTAGAGCTCGCCATGTCCCTCTCTAATCACCTTGTTCAGTATCTCAAGTGATCGTTCCAAAAAATTATACATATTACACTCTCGATTGGTAACACCAGTATGCAATACTTCCTCATAAGTCTTGCCCCTTCCAGCAATACCAATGGCAGTAAAGCCGCTGGTAACTCCTGGGATATAAAACTCCGGGCCACTGGTTCCTGACTCGCAAAGGCAATAGTCACAATCGTGCAGTTCTCTCAAGTACTCTGATACAGTTTTAACAAAGGTTTTTTTGGAAGAAATATAGTTCTCTTTGTTTTTATAATTGAACGTCACATCCATTACGTTACTTCTTTCGATAACACTTCGCGGTAAGAATTGTTGGATACCTTCCTTGGAATATAAAATGCAGCTGCTGATAAAAAATCGTGAAGCCCCGGGTTGCGCTAAAAGGCTCGCAGATATCAGCCCACCCGTTGTCGATTCTGCCACACAGACCTTTAACTTCTTTGACTTCAAAAGTTTTCCGGTGGTTGCTCCATAGTTCGAAACAGGACTCAACTCACTCGATATAGTATTATTCAAGATTTTAGACTCCAATATTTAGTGAGCAATTTTTTATACCCATAGATTAAGAATGTATATTGCTATGCTGTCAACAATCAACCACATCTCTAGATTTAGGGATTACTACAACCAATCAGGTAGACTCGAACATTCATCACTGAAGTTCCAACTCCGCAGTCATCGAACTCATAGATTTAATACACCATATATCATCAAAAATAGCACCCCGCTCAACACAAACAAATTGAAGGTGACCATTAGGGCCTATGTCTTTCATCTTTGCAGCTAGTTCCGAATAAGGGTTCCAAACGATAGCACTTGGACAACTACTCCCCTTAATGCTGGCGATTGTTATCCCTTCTCGATCACATCGAATTGACTGCTCCTCGCCAATATCTTGATAGACTCTATCGACTTCGGTTGTGAAAGCAACGTCATTCACCTGAGTGCAGGGAGTCAGAGCTTTTGTTTGATCGAGGTATTCTTCCCCTGTTAACCCTGTCACACGGGTAGCGTCTAGATCATTGATTGCAAAGTAAGAGTGGAAAGCCCAGCTAAAAGGCATTTCATCATCACCTAAATTTACCACGGTTAAGGCGAGTTTGACGGAATCCCCTAGCGTCATCGAAAGCTTTATCTGAAAACAATAATCATAGGTTTCCGCTTCAGTATCTTGGGTATCGAATAAAAAATCTAATTTCACTTCACCGCTTGAAAACTCTTCGATGCTTTTTACGATCCAATCATTATTACGTACAAAACCGTGATTAGGCTTATGACTGTCCGTAGGGTGAGACCCAAACCATGGAGCACAAAGGGGGATGCCGCCACGAATAGGTACGCCTTGTTCAAAAACAGCCTTTGGGCTAAGCCACAGCAAGGGCGCTTTTCCTTTACTTTTAAATTCTAGCAACTGAGCGCCATAGGGGGATAAGACAGCATTACATAGAGGTGAGTCTATCACCAGTAGAGGCAGCCCCGGTTTAGCGCTTCTATAGAGCTCTGCGCTATTGGTCAGGGAGATGTTATTGGTGTCGGTGGTTAGTGCCTGAAGATCGCTATCTTTCATAGTTGATGATCCTGTAACTATTTTCTAGGAAGAGCTTAGCCACCAGGAACAAAAAAGACCACCCTATATTATCTGTTCGAGTAAGGTATTATTGGACACATTGAAATAGACAGGACGTTAACCCCACATGAAAAAGCTCTTTATGCTCCCCTTTGTGCTGCTTGCACAAATTTTCGGCAACGTTAGTTGGATAGCTCCACCTTGGTTAAGTGCTATCAATCGCTCTAGGCAGAGCCATCCGTTTGTCTTTTATGGTTGGAGCGGGCTTTTAATCGCGTTTGCTGCCGCGTACCTCTACTACGGCACTTTACCCAAATCCATTACTGTTGTGGCAGAGATACATCCTATCAGCATCACTGAAAACAGTGCCTCAGCGACGCCGGATACGCTGAATATTGAGTTTAACTATGACGCTTCCAACCTGAGTGATGATCAACCCCGTCCTGAGGGTTTACCGTCCGTTGCAAGAATTGATTTGGTAGGAAAAGACATCTCCAGCGGTATTAGTCTCTCACCGTCACTGAAAGGCACCTGGTCTTGGGTTAATGATCGTCAGCTTCGGTTTGTTCCAGAAAACGACTGGCCTGCGGGTGTAGAGGTTAATGTTAGCTTTGATGCGTCTATTTTTTCACCAGAGACACAACTAACAACAGATACCTTCCCGTTTCAGACACCCACCTTTGGTATGTCATTTACCAACATCGAGTTCTATCAAGACCCTACGGACATTTCAGTAAGACGGGTTGTTTCCACCCTGTCATTTACTCACCCTGTTGATACAACCTCCTTTGAAGAAAAGCTTTCGATGGGGATGCGACCTTCCGGTACGGGCGTTACTCAGCAACCAACGGCTTTCCAATACAATGTCACCTATGACAAGAACCACAGAGAGGCCTATATCCAATCTGTGCCGGTGGCATTACCGGATCAACCTAATTATATGTCGATTCAGGTCGCCTCTGGGGTAACCAGCATATTAGGGGGCGAAAGCTCAGAGGATGCGATTGAAGAGAAGGTGTTAATACCCGATCTCTACAGCTTTCTGAAAGTAAGTACGGCTAAAACGCAAATTGTTCGAAATGCCAACAATGAGCCTGAGCAATTGCTGATGCTTGAGTTCACCGACGACATCCGTGAGCAGGAGTTACTCGATAAGCTGTCGGTGGTTCTTTTGCCAAAACATAACCCTGCTAAGGGCAAGCGGTATTGGAGCAGCCCAAGGGAAGTGAATGCTGCGGTGATTTCCAATAGTAAAAAGGTGGCATTACGATTAATCCCTAACGAGAGGGATGTTTCTAAGATTTATACGTTTGCGTTTGATTTACCGGTAAGTCGACACCTATACCTCAAGCTAGCGCCTGGGCTAACGTCGGTGAATAAATTTGTACACGCCTCCTTTTATGACACTTTGGTGACTACCCCCTCCTACCCCAAAGAGATTGATATTGCGGGTGAGGGCTCGGTATTAACTTATTCTGGCGATCATAAGCTCAGTGTTTTATCCCGTGGTGTGTCGGCGTTGCAGTTCTCTGTAGGTCGGTTGTTAGACCATCAGATAACCCATTTGGTATCACAAACCAATGGTGACATTACCAACCCTCGGTTTTCCAGTTGGCAGTTTAATGCCAAGAACCTGTCTGAGTTCAGCAGTGACATTCTGCGCATCGAACCTCAACACCCCAAAGAAGCAAACTATTCGTCGTTGGATTTGTCTCTTTATCTACACAAAAAAAATAGTTTGCAGAAAGGCGACGACCAAAACAAAGACCGCAGTCAGTTTGGTTTGTTTTTTGTGGAGATTAAAGAATGGGATCTGCACAGGAAGAGAACCGTTTATGGAGCTACCGATAGCCGTCTTATTTTGGTTACCGACCTGGGTGTGATTGTTAAAAACAATGCTCATAACGGTACCAACAGCTCTCATGATGTATTTGTTCAGTCCATAGCATCCGGAAAGCCTGTAGCCAACGCTACTGTAGAGTTATTGGGTAAGAACGGGATTGCGCTGTATTCACGCACAACTACATCAGACGGGCATGTGCAATTCCCGTCCACTCGTGACTTCAAAAACGAAAAGCAGCCTACGGTATATGTGGTTAAAACCCAAGATGATATTTCGTTTATTCCCTTTAACCGTCGATCACGACAAATCAATCTGTCTAAGTTTGATATTGGTGGTGTCAGTGCTAGCAATAATCAGCGCTATTCTGGAACAATATATGACAAAGGGTTAAACGCCTTTTTGTTTTCAGACAGGGGCATTTACAGACCCAGTGAGAAAGTGAACATTGGTTTGATCGTCAAAAACAAGAACCTGTCTAATGTAGAGAACATCCCCTTGGAAGTGGTTATCCGGGGCCCTAGAAATAACGAAGTCTCGGTTAAACGACAGAAGCTGTTGAAGAATGGTTTCTTTGATATTCAATACCCAACCGATGCGACCTCTGATACCGGTAAGTACAATGTCTCGCTGCACTTGGTTAGAGATAACAAGTATCGCGGACGGGAAATTGGTTCTACAAGCTTTAAGGTTGAAGAGTTTCAACCGGACACGATGAAAATCCAGAGTAAGTTAGAAAACGTCGCTAGCAAAGGTTGGTATAACAACAAGAGTGTCACTGCGAAGATAAGCTTAAACAATCTATTCGGCATTCCCGCACAGGATCGAAAAGTATCAGGGCGTGTGATTATCACCCCCACAAGCTTTTCCTTTAAGGACTATGCGAGTTATACGTTCTCCTCTCCTTTTACCGATAAACAAACCGCATTACGCTCTGATGAGTCATTGGAATCACAGAAGACCGATGCCGATGGTGTTGCCAGCTTTGATATTGATCTGCAACGTTATCAAGAAGGCACCTATAGACTGAAATTTATTACCGAAGGCTTTGATCAAGCAGGCGGTCGCAGTGTGATTGCTACCAATTCTGCCCTTATCTCTCCACTGGATACTCTGGTGGGCTATAAAGCTGACGGCAAGTTGGATTACATCAATGCTAACAGCAAACGTGCGATTGAATTTATTGTTATCAACAAGGCACTGAAACAAATCGAGAAGAGCGAGTTAACCCTCAAGTTACTTGAAGTTCAACCCATCTCGACATTGATTAAACAAAGCAATGGCACCTACAAGTACCAAACGGTTACACGTGAGAAAGAACTCAGCCGTTCGGCGTTCTCCATTGCTGAAGCGGGTCATCAATACGTCATTGATACCACATTGCCGGGAGACTTTGCCATTGAGGTGATGGATGCTGACAATCGACGGGTATGCCGTGTTGAGTATTCTGTTGTGGGTCATGGCAATATGGCGGGCAAACTAGATAAAAACGCTGAACTGCAATTAAAGCTGAACAAAGCGGATTATGTTGCAGGTGAGTTGATTGAGATGAATATTAAGGCCCCCTACTCTGGCGCTGGTCTTATCACTATTGAAACCGACAAGGTACATCACTTCAAATGGTTCTCTACAGACTCTGACAGCACCCTTCAAACCATTCGTATTCCCGACAACCTGGAAGGCACGGGTTATGTGAACGTGGCCTTTGTGCGTGATGTCAGTTCTAAGGAGATATTCGCTAGCCCGTTAAGTTATGCCGTGCAGCCCTTTACCATTGACAAGAGTAAGCGAAAGATCAATGTCGAGCTAAAGGTCAACGATATCGTACGCCCTGGAAAACCCATGGAAATTACGTATACCGCGTCACGAAAATCCAGAGTTGCGCTGTTTGCGGTGGATGAAGGTATCCTTCAGGTCGCGAAATATAAAACACCGGATCCGTTGGGACACTTCCTACAAAAACGCTCTTTGGATGTTGAGACCTTACAAATTCTTGATTTGATTTTGCCGGACTTTGATTTGGTGAAAGAACTGTCTGCCAGTGGTGGTGGCGAACGGTCTAAGAAGGCGCTGGGTAAAAACCTCAATCCGTTTGCGAGAAAGGTTGATAAACCAGCGGTATATTGGTCGGGTATTCATGATGCAGGCCCGGAAAGCAGAACGGTGCATTTTGATGTGCCCAATACCTTTGCTGGGGAATTGCGTGTTATGGCGGTGGCCGTTGGTGAAGACGCTATGGGCACAACCCATGATTCCGCAATTGTCAGGGGCCCGTTTGTACTGTCTCCCAATGTATTAACACAGGCGGCTCCTGGAGATGAGTTTATGGTGACGGTAGGTGTTGCCAATATTATTGAAGGTTCTGGCAAAGGGGCTGAAGTGGCACTTTCGGTCGAATCATCTAAACACCTCACCATCGTGAATAATGCCGATTCATCATCAACCGCCACTCTCGCCATTGATGAAGGCGGTGAAAGCCAGTTAACGTTTAAGGTGAAGGTTAATGAGATTTTAGGGGCTGCTGAATTACGCTTTACCGCGACCCATAAAAATGAAAGCACAACAAGAACCGCTAGTTTAAGTGTTCGACCGGCTATGCCCTATTACACCAGCTTTGACAGTGGCTTTGAGAAAAGCGGTAAGGTGGAACTGGGTTCTGATCGGCACCTATATAGCAATTTAGCGGAGCAATCTATCGCGGCATCGGCTAGCCCATTGGTACTGGTGGATGGCTTAACGTCTTACCTCAAGTCATTCCCCCATGGCTGTACAGAGCAAGTGGTCAGTAAAGTGTTCCCTCTGATCGGGTTAGCAACACACCCCGCCTTTGGGCCACACCAAACCAACGTACAGTCTCACTTCTCTCATGTCATCACTAAATTGAGAGAACGGCAATTAGGGGATGGTGGCTTTTCATTTTGGCCTGGGCAACATTCGAGTGCGGAATACCCGAGCATTTATGTAATGCATTTTTTGATTGAAGCCAGGGATACAGGCTTCCCAGTCCCTAAGGGCATGATGCAACGGGGTAAAGCCTATTTAACGGATTATGTTGGTCGTAGGCCTGAAAGCCCGAGTGACAATCTAAGTGATGCGAGAGATAGAGCCAATGCGATTTATTTGTTAACTCGACTGGGTGTTGTTACCACCAACTATTTGGTTGATCTGCAAGAGTATCTTGAGAAGGACGATCCTCAAAACAAAGAGAAGAAGGTCTGGCGTGAGGATTTGCTGGCATCCTATATAGCGGCAACCTATGCGCTATTGCAGAAAGATGATGAAGCTAACCGATTAATTGCAGGTTATGAGATTGGTACTGAGAACCAACAGCAGTTTGATGACTTCCATTCGTACCTGGCACAGGATGCACAACACCTGTATTTGTTATCCAAACATTTTGAAGGGCTCGCAAGGTCACTACCGGGTGATGATGTGTTAGCCCTTACAGAAAGGATATTTAGCGGAGAATACAACACCATCTCTTCTGCTTACAGTATTTTGGCATTAGGTGCTTACAGTAAGTTGGTGTTGGACAAACCACTGGATGAGAACATTCTATTTGCTGCACAGGTTAAAGGTAAGAGCACCAATTTATCAGCATCAGCTACGCCCTTTTTGACCGCTGCATATAAAACGGATGTGGAAGCCGTATCGGTACAAGGTCAATCACCGTTGTTTTTCCTTAACGTACAATCGGGCTTTGATAAAGATCTCCCTCAACAGCCAGTAAGAAGTAACATTGAGATAATTCGGGAATTCCTGGATGAGGACGGAACAGAGATCACCGAGTTTGAGCAAGGTAAAGAGATTACCGTGCGATTAAAAGTGAGAGCATTAGGCGGCAGGAAGCTCACCAATATTGCGGTTGTCGATTTATTGCCAGGTGGTTTTGAAGTGATACGGAGTTCGGTAGAAAGAACGGCCTACAACTGGCGAGCGGATTATGTGGATGTGCGGGAAGATAGGGTGGTTTATTATGGCGATTTTGATAGCTCGCTGAGAGAGTTAACCTATAAGGTGAAACTCACGGCGGCGGGCAGCTTTGTGATACCACCCTCCTTTGCTGAGTCTATGTATGATCGTTCTGTACGTGCGGCATCTAAGGCGGGGGGATTTACGGTGAACAAGGTGGAGCGTTAAAGGCTCCCGCACCGTCTAAGTTTGTCCGCAATGTTTATAAAACGGCCATGTATAGAGAGATAAATAATTTGACGTGGTTTCCTTTGGATGAAAAAGTACAAGCATTACAGGGGGAGTGTCCGGACAAATATGTTCGCCTCGGGAGACTCGTGCAATTCCGTTGTGGGTGTATCGAATAATCGTGAGCTAAGAAACTGATGAAAATCGGTAAGGATTCGCTCCATTGAAACTAGCTTTCCTCCCTTAGCCAGAGTGGACGACATACCTGTCTGAACTCGCTCACAAATTTCTTTATCTTCGGCAAAAAATGCTTCTACAAAACCTTTTTCATTCTTATCTTCCCAGCGGGTTTTAACGTTGGAAATACCCGCGGATCGGACCATACAGTTATCACTATCGATGGGTAGGATCTGTATCCAAGAAAGACTTTCGTATGTAAGAATACCAACGAAAGACGGTGGTAAGGAGATGAGTACATAGTTGTTAAATACCTTTGGATAGTCTCCCAAAAACCATTTCACAAGTTTGCTGGAATTATCCTTCATTTCACCTCCTGTAAGGGTCCATTCAGACGATCCGGCAATGTAAAAAGCCTTACGAGTAGGGGTTACCGTTTCCAACGTGTCTTTGTGGACTTTAAATAAGTGGTAACTCTCCATTGCATTTTCCATGGTAAGTTTCCAGTTTGCATTCCAGTGCTCGACACCAGAAGCACTATAGCCATATTTAAAAAATGAAAGACCAAAATGACTTAAGTAATCGTCAATACCTGTGAATCGCTCTTTCAAGGAAGGAGGGTTTTCACCGAGGTTAATAAACAGAAGGCCGTGCCAGCTTTCTAAATGATATTTCGGTAAACAGTGCTCTTCTTTTTCAATAATATTATCACCGCTCAGAGGTGCGGCTTTTAGATCGCCACCAGTACTATAAGTCCATGCATGATAGGGGCAAATAATGTTTTTATCTACGGTGCCAAATCCATTGTCGAGTAATGGAGTTCCTCTATGTCGACAAAGATTGGATAAAGCCCTCATAGCTCCATCATGACCATGAATAATGGCGATAGATTCGCCGGCCATACTAAATGCAAAATAGTCGCCAGGTTTGTAGAGTTCCTGTTTGCTGACAATAAAGACCCACTCGTTGCAAAAAATATGGGTCATTTCGAGGTCATGTATTTTGGGGTCACTATAAACCCCAAAAGGAAGAGAGGTAGCATCTTCGATGGAATCTTGAGCTGTTTTTTCGTAGAGCTTCAGTAATTCATCTAACTGTTTATGGCTGGTATTGGACATTTTTGGTTACCTCGAGCGTAGGACTAATATAGTAGGCATTTTTTTAGTAGGCTCTTAATCATTTCGCCTGCGTAAGCTTTCATTTCGTCGGTGTAGCCTTCATGGAGTAATTTCTCACTTAAGTAGCCGAGCAATGCCATTAAATGAATTGCATCTTGTTCAGGGTGTGGCGTGTTGAGTTTTTTGAATACTGCTTCAATGGCGTCAAGATCCAGTCGGTCTTGCCGTTTTAACGCTGGGTACATCGTTGGGTTTTGCAGGGTTTCATTGCGAAAAATCCTATCCAGCAGCATAAATGTCGCTGCATCTTTATTATCAGATGCAATCACCGCCAAAAGGGTTTCGGTATAGGTACAGATGAAACTATGTAGTGTGTCCTTATTGTTCAATAGCTGTTGATCAAACTGGCTTAATACATAATCACCTAGGTTTCGCACCTCATTCATTTCTTTTTTGTAGCTATTGAAGTAGTGCAGGTAGGCTTCTTTAATTAGGGCGGGAATATCTCTAAAATAGTAAGCCGTAGCGCTAGTGGTGACGCCGGCTACCTCTGCCACGGTTTTGTATTTCACATTTCGCATGCCATCACGCATGATAATGATCAGAGTGGCGTCTAGAATCGCCTCTTTACTGACCTTGCCGTCGGAGCGGCTAACTTTTTTCGAACGGGGCTTGGTACTCACTTAATTTCTTTTCCTAGCAAGCATTTCATGAAGCACCTATAGGTGCCGTGTAGGCGAAACGTTGTCTTTCTAAGTTAGTTTATGCTGTGGGGGATGTCGAGGTTTGCTGATGGGAAAACAACCCTTTGAAAGGTCAAAAATTGTTTTCCTATAAGCGCTTACATATCACTCCCGCAACGGAAACCCACTACATAGCCTTGTCCCAACGGCGAGTAGTTGGTGCGGAGGTTTGAGGCTGCACCGGTGTCACTGCGAATCAGCCAGCTACTACCTTTAAGTACTTTGTGTTCACCAGTTTCTGGGCCTTTAGGATTTCTTGTAGGGCTGCTCTTAAAGTATTCAAAACTAAACCAGTCTGATGTCCATTCGAATAAGTTACCTGCCATGTCCATTGCACCATAAGGTGATGCGCCTTTAGGGCGAGAACCCACCGGCTTGGTTGTGCCCGCGCCGCAGCCTGGGCCCATGGTTTCACCGTTCAATTTTTGGTTCATTACAGCTAAGTCACAAGTTGCTGATTCGTTACCCCAAGGGAAAATTCTACCATCTGTACCGCGAGCTGCTTTTTCCCACTCGGCTTCTGTTAGTAGACGTTTATTATCAAATGCACAAAACTCCTCTGCCTGCTTGTAATCAACACAGTTCACTGGGTGGTCACTATTCCAAGGCATCTCCGCATTGCAACCTGAACCAGTAAACAATTTGCTGCAATCACCTTCTTCAATGCATAAGTTATAGCGACGATAGGTAACTTTGTATTTGTCGATTTTAAAACCATCCAAATAAACCTTGTGGGCCGGCTTTGAATTTGTACATAGATCTTTATTTTCAATATCGCAGCCCATGGTAAATTCACCTGCAGGAACGTTTACCATATCAGTATCATTGATGGGTGTAATGGGAGGATCAACGGGTTCTACTACCGGTGTCTCTGTAGGGGGAACTGTTGGGTTCACTTTATCCTTGCCGGGCCCACCTGAACCGCAACCGACCAGTAAAACCATTGAGCAAAAATTAATTAGAAGTATTTTAGAAAAGGTATTCATTGTAGAAATCCTCGGACTACTTTTCGTGAATTTATTTTGCGCAACGGAAACCGACAGCGATGCTGTAGTCACTTGGTTCGTAAAAGAACCGGCTAGAGCTGCGTAGTTCATATCCTTTTCGGCTAAAAAAATCGCCACCTCTTGCGACTTTATAGATGCCTGTTGTGGGCCCTTTAGGGTTATTCTCAGGACTGACTTGGTAGTATTCATCATCATGCCAATCAGCGACCCATTCCCAAAGGTTACCGGCCATATCCATTGCGCCGTAAGGCGAAGCCCCTTCATGCTTCGATCCCACATCAAAAGTATTGCCCGTCTTGCAGCCCAGTTCACCGGCTAGGGAGCCATCCATAACGGTAACTTCGCAAGTGGGATGCTCATTCCCCCAAGGGTAGATTCGGCCATCGATGCCGCGGGCGGTTTTTTCCCATTCGGCTTCGGTGGGCAAGCGCCTACCTTCGAATTTGCAAAACTTATTAGCTTCTTCCCAAGTAACTCCATTGGCGGGAAACTTGGCCACCTCTTCATTGTTGAGGAATCTGTCGTAGTTCATGCCTCCACCAATCGCTGGGGGTAGGCAAATTTCGGCGTCCACACATTTTTGGAAACGTCGAAAGGTTACTTCGTATTTATCGATTTGGAATTCATCCAAATGCACACTGTGTTGATCTTCGTCGGTAATAGCAAAACACAAAGGGTCAACCGCTAGGTTGCAGCCCATTTCAAAACTTCCAGCAGGTACGGTAACCATCTCGTTATCGGGTGTTTGAACCGGTGCGCCATTAACGTACGTACTTGCCAGCCCTAAGACGGCTAGGGGAAGAAGCCCAGCTATTAGCCTGGCTATAGTTCTTTTCGATACTTGGGGCATTTTGTTCTCCTAGTTGATAGGTATAAATGCGTGCCTTGTTTAAGAAGAACTGCAGTATATCGAGGCGATATTGAAAAAAAATTCAAGTTAAGCCGCATCTGTTAGCTTTAGTTGCCTAAGATCAAACTCTGGCTGTCACCTTTGAAGAAAAGCACTGAATTAAAACCATAGGTGTATCAGGTTCTTACAGTATATTGTGGAAACCTGCCCCCTTTTGTCGCTATACCCAATATGCATTCATGTCCCGAATGGACCCATATTGTCTCTTGCAGAGCTTACCTTAAGGCTTTTCCACTCTTAAAATACCTTCTTGCATTACTGCAAAGACTATCAACCCATGAGCCCCTCAGGAGTGAACATAATGAAAATTTACGGCATACCGATCTCACCTTTTGTCCGCAAGACCCGCTTTGTTCTCGAATTGAAAGGTTTAGATTACGAGATCGAAGGTGTCTTTCCCGGCACTCAGACACCAGAATATCTTGCCATCAGCCCACTGGGTAAAATCCCTGCTTTCGAAGATGATGATGACATTCTTTGCGATTCCAATGTCATCATCGAATACCTGGAAGAAAAATACCCAGAAACTCCCGCTCGGCCTAGCAGCTTATCTGATCGGGCGAAATGCCGCTGGCTTGAGGAATACGCAGGCTCAATGATGTTTGGTCCGCTTGCGGGTGCTATCTTCATGGAGCGCTTGACTAAGCCCTTTTCGACCAACCAACCTGCCAATGAAAACGTAGTAGCCGACAGCATTGCCAATAGAGTGCCCCCAGTATTCGATTACATAGAATCGCAATTACCTGAACAAGGTTTTTTCTTTGGTGATATTAGTGTCGCGGATATTGCGGTTGTCTCTGCCACAATCAATGCATCCTATTCCAGTTTTGAGGTCGATAGCGAGCTTTGGCCTAAAGTAAGTGCGCATTTAAAATTTGTAATGGACCATCCCGTGGTAAGGAAGTGCATGGAAGCAGAGAAGCCGCTCATTGATAAGCTTCTACAGGCCCAGGCCGATCGTCAAAAACAGTAGACAAAATTGACAGACATATTTTTAGTCTAACGAAGCAGAAAACCATCAATCGGAGGAGAGCTTGGTCTCTCCTTCCAACAAACAACAAACTGGAGAGGACCATAACAACTGAAATTTTATGTCTAACATCGGTCACTTTGTTTACCAATGCACTATGGATTCCCTTTATCGCTAGTGTTATATGAAATTTAAATGATGGGCTTTACCACTCTTCGTTTTAACAAGAAAAGGTACTACTATGGAACTGTCACCACTACTTAATGTTACACCCATCTACATTGCAATTTTGGGGCTACTATTTTTGCCCTTCACAATGCGCGTAGCCTTGTATCGTATTAAATCAAATATTTCAATTGGAGATGGTGACGATCCAGAAATGGTTCGACGCATGCGCGGACAAGCTAATTTTATTGAGACTGTCCCTATGGCTCTTTTTCTTCTAATTGTTATGGAGATACTGAGTGCCTCAGATATATGGCTTCATGCTTTAGGTTTATCTTTGGTGCTTGGCCGAACTGTTCATTATTTAGGTGTAACTGAAATAGCACCAATACCAATACCTTTACGTTTTGTCGGTATACTGACCACTCTACTGACCATTTTGATTAGCTCCTTTTGGATTTTGCTTAATGTTCTAGCATGATATGTAGAATAGGAATTAGACGCATTTTTCCAAGATTGCAAAAGTATCCCGGTGGGTAGTCGTCAAAAGTCCAGAGGGAAACCGGCCAGGCAATAGCTGGCGAAAGCGTTTTTTTGCAAACAATCAGGAGATGCAGGAAAGTGAGAGATGATGGAATAAGCGCTAATATAAAAAGAGATTTAGTTAACTAACTTGCTTGCGACAGGTCGCGTAGGCTCGCAACCTGCCTGCCTTGTGACAAACCCTTATTCATCATCCGCTAATTCGGAACGAATACTTCTGTCCAAAAACGCCAATACATCCTCAGGCAACGCCTCAATCTCCTCAACGGACACCTTGTCATCTGCCAATTGCGCGACAAACGATGCCCCACTTTCCATGTTGACTACACGATAATTAACATGATCCACAACCATCGGTCGTGATTCTGACTCAAACGATGTACCAATCACTCGGAATTGCTTACAGCTCGACTCATACAGAAAACAATCAGTCGTGTTTTCGACACTTGCCGTCAATTTTTCAATCTCTCGCTTTTGTTGTGTGAGATTTCTTGTAAGGTCTCGGCGTTTTTGAACAAGATCAGCCACTATTAACTTAGTGTCCTTTTGCTCTTGCTTGGACTTAGCCAGCTTTTTCTTAAGTTCTAACGGCTTTAACGCCTTAAACGCCGCGTTTTCCTTTTTCATCGTGTCAGCATTTTCATGATGCTTCTTTAACGTTGACCGAAGACTTTCAACAAGTCCCTCCGCCTCAACTAACTTTTTGCCTAAGGACAATTCAACATTACGTACCACGCGTTGTGTGTTTTCATCTGAGCTGGCTAGCTCTTTTTGCACCGACGACAAGAGGTGCTCAAGCTCCGCAATTTTCTCGTGGTCTTGCGATTGACGAGCTTGATAGCGTTGCTCTACCTTGTCCTCTATCTCAATCGCCAATTCAAGCCGTAAGGCTGGTTCATTGATGGTTCTAATTATGTCTAACGTTGTCATTAAAGTCTTTCACACCTGTGGGTTGGAGATACCGCTATTTTACCCGTTTTTTCCGCACAAAAGTGGACAAACTATGGTTACATAGTCCGACTTAGTTATGGTTACAGGAACATGAGTTCTGTTTACACATCGATGCGCGAAGATCGGGTGATTTAATAGGGTGATTTTGGTAGCTCACTGCAGGAGTTAACCTGTTAAGGTGAAACTCACTGTTGCGGGTAGCTTTTTGGAAAAATGGCCCAAAATGAACATAATTTTGTCCCCTTCGCCAATTCCAATAGAAAATCACTTACCATATTATCAGTTCATATTATAAAGTAACCGCTCAGGAATGGACACCGCGACAGACAATAAGATCGGCGCAATAGCAATACAAGAACAACACAATAACAACAACCCATTGAATTATAAGAAAAATAAAGGAATGCATCGTGACTACTAACACCACTACCAAAGCCACTACTACCGCCTCTCGAATCACCTCTGCGCTACTCGGTATACTGCTCCCCTTCACCGCTCAAGCTTCCACAGACGCCACCAGTGACGCGAACTGGAAACCGCTCATCTCATTCGCAGGTAACGATGATAGGTCAACGGCGATACAGCGATTACGCGAAATTGACCAGCTACAATCCGCTATGGTGAACAACACCCGTTACGACACTCAAACCGAAACCTTTATCACCCAAATGTGGGAATTGATTGAGAGCTTCAACCTGAAAAAACTCCATAAGGCATTGCCCATCAGCGTAGATGAGTGGAATCAGCTATCGTTGAAAGGCAAACGTAACGACGACGAATACAACATCACAATGACTCATCAAAAATCACTGGATAATGTCCAAATAACGGATTTTGGTGATTCTTATGTCATGTTTAAAACCAAGGCAGTAACGGCTCCCGATGGCCTAACCCATTACATTATCAACAATCAGATCAAAGCGGGATTTGGCGCTCAAAGTTGGCAATCCGCTCAGATAGCCGCTAATGACGCACTTCAACTCATATCTAGCATGGCAGAAGACACTACTACATCTACTAGCGACAGCTTTAGGGGAAATGCTCAATCACTCAGCGCAGACTTAGAAGCTAGCGATATCAACGTACTTTCTTCTGCATGGTCATCGTTCCCCAACGTATGGGCATTTATGTCCTCTATTGGCCAGATTAACGACGTTGTTGTTGAAGGAAAAAGTACCAGCACCGTCAAGCACCTCAACCTTTCTTTCTCGTTAGACAAAAACAAAACCGAAGAAAATTACCCAGCACTATCCGCATACCTCGATAAACTTGAGGACTTAATGGATGCGTCATTCGAAGTATTCGATGAGAATGGCCGACTCATGAAAATGAGTGTCGATACCACCACAATGAACGGTCAGATTGAAATTGTCGTCGGCAACGGTGGTATCTACCCCGTTATTGATGACAAGCCAATGCTGGCGCATCTTCACAAGTTTGGTGAAAAAGCCGTTACGTTGACTGGAGTAATGAATAGCAACGTTGAGATCCTTGGGGTAAAAACGAAAATCGCCAACCTTACCTCTACCATTGAATACGCGCCCAAGGCCGATAAAGCGCAGGTAAAAATGCGGATCAACCAAGCACCCACCATTACCATTGGTGGCGCAGCCCTAGGCTTTATCCCAACCCCGATGATCGATTTGTTCATGCCTTCAAACCTAAAGGAAATCATCAGTCAATTCTTTGATGTCGCTTGCAACGGAAACGATGGAGAAGGCATCATTACAAACCTAGAATTAAGCAACATAAAACCAGAGGGCAACTCAAATACGAACACAGGTTTCACTCAGATTAGCGCAACGACAAGCTTCGAAACGTTCAGCAACTTGTTTGTTCGCATCGGCATGAACATCGTTAATAGCAGGCTCATCCCTAGCGAAGCCGCGTCAAAAGACATCGACGCATTTATCGATAACGCAAGAAACGCATTCAACAATGATGTCGACATCTATGAAGCCTCCATTCAGACCAGCCTGAGCCAGCCCATTGCAACCAACACCTTAAGGTAACGGTTACCAACGCCCCTCAATCACAAGCTAAGGGGCGTTTGTTAAACCAATATAACCATTGCAAGTGAAGTTCAATTCACCCATAGTGATTATATTACACTGACAAACGCCCCTTTTGATGACCCCAGAACTCTTCAAACAACTCACAACAGAAACGCTCTCCGCCGTTTTTCCATTAGCGGTCATATCGCTTGCTGACGAGCGCAACATAATCCCAGAGAAAATCATCGCGAATACTGGAGTCACTCTCGACCAACTCCAGCGACCGAGCGCACGAATTACTGCACTCGCAATGGGCGCCATCATCTACAATTTTGTTAGGCGGATTAAAGATCCCTCTATTGGTTTTGAACTTGGCTTACGTTCATCTCACACCAAAATTGGTCTTCTTGGGTTTGGTTTAATGAGCTGCAGTACGTACCGTGAAGCCTTAGCCATGAGCCTTAAGTATTCACGCACACTGACCCCGTTCTATTCTCTCAATATAATCGAGACTGAAGAACAAACCATTATCGACGTCACAGAATCCACGCCCTTAGACCCTTTTCGCAACCTAGGTTTCGACATGTTTTTTTCAGAAGCGTGGACAATAGCGCGCTCTCTGCTGGAGCCAGAACAATTGGCAAACGCTCGAGAAACAACAGAAATTTGGTTTGATCGGCCGGAGCCTGATTACTTCGAGAAATTCAAAAGCCGCCTACCCGTTGTTAGATGGGGCATGTCCAGCAATCAAATTCGTTACAATCGATCAATGCTCGACTACCCCATTAAAACAGCCAACTCAACCAGCGCACATATTGTTGCCGAACAATGTGAAAAGGAAATGTCCTTACTTGGCTATCACGAAAACACCCTAGATAAAGTCAGAGGGCACTTGATCTGTCGTGATGGCAGCTATCCGAACCTAGGAGAGATCGCGCAACATCTACATATGTCAGATCGAACATTGAAAAGAAAACTACGACAAAAAGGCGTTACGTTTATACAGCTACTCAAAGAGGTACGACAAAGGGATAGCCTTAACCTGTTACAAACAACGCAACTTACTATCGATGACATTGCCAGCAGGGTTGGTTACAGCACTCCCACCAATTTCTCCCGCGCCTTTCGACAATGGACCGGAAAAACGCCCGGCCGCTGCCGCGAAGAAAACCCGCCAAACCTGTAATTAACTATTCAGGCGAAGATTCACTATAAAAAGCTTCAACAACACCTTTTAGTTTCATCATAAGCGGTTGCCCACGACGGTCCAACGCTTTAGGTGAAGCGATTTTCACCCACCCCTCACTAATACAATACTCCTCAACATCAAAACGCTCTTTGCCGTTCAGCAAAATACCTATGTTGTGCTCGAAAACTTCTTTCACATGATGCTGGCTACTGGGATTTCCCGAGAGTCGATCCGGTAACGCTGGACGCGATGCTGTGTCGTTCATATTATTGACCCGAAGTGAATAAAAAGTACACTATTGTAGACAATGTAGACCCAGGACTCAATAATACTGTAGTAACAGCGCCCTTCCTAATTGGCTTCAACGCACGTACATGTCTATACTTTGATCAAACAATCAGAGAGATAAGAAATTGCCTTCACATAAGTTGATAGATACTGTTGTCGGGATAATGTGCGCCCTTCTTTTCTCGCTATCTTCAAACACCCACGCCTCTACAAGCATTGTATTTGATGAAAACCGCGAGCACGTTGAGTCTGCAAATAATGTTTTTTACTTTGAAGACCAAGATGGGTCATTATCTGTACAAAATGCTCTTCACCTGAATGACAAAAACTGGTCACATCTGCCGGGGAATATTGCGAACTTTGGTTTCTCAGAAAGTGTCTATTGGTTTAGCTTCGACCTCAAAAATGAGGGTAATAAGGAGATTGAGCTATATGTGAACGTTGGCTATCCACTACTCGACAAAATCGATTTTTACACGCTCTCTGATAAACAGATCATTGAGCAATACCACTCAGGTGATATATATCCCTTTGATGCACGGCCGGTTGATTACCCTTCATTCCTTTTTCCTTTATCGCTCTCAAAAAGCCAAAGTAAAACGATTCTCTTACGTGTTGAATCAAAGGGACCCATCCAGGTACCGCTTTCTATCTGGAAGAAAGAAAGGTTCCTGTTAAAAACGCAATCCTACCTATTCTTGTATGGTGGCTTTCTTGCCGTCATACTCATCATGAGCGCCTATAACTTCTGCCTTTACCTCTTTGTACGTGACACAAGTTACCTTTTTTATACCTTTTTCACGCTATGCATAGCAGGCATTCATGGTTCACTGGATGGATTGGCCTATCAGTGGTTCTGGCCGAACTTTCCTAAATGGCATCAAATATCGGCTGTAACACTGATATCACTGGGGTGTATATCAACCGTATTGTTTACCAATACGCTATTACCCATCCCGAAAAAGAGTTTCCTTAGTACCGGTATAAAAATCCTACTAACAATCACCGTTTCATCTGCCATGATCACGTTGTTTATTCCTTATAGGCAAGCCGCGATGCTCAATGCAGGCATTACGCTGATCACCATGTCTAGCGTCCTGTTTATTTGCCTGGCGATGTTAAAACACAGCCCCCGAATAGCGAGGTTTTACTCTTCGGCCTGGGGAATCTATTTCTTAGGAATTTTACTGAAATCTACTAGCAAGATGGGGTTAATCCCCTACTCTCCCATTTCGGAGTATGCCGGTAATATTGGTGCAACAACAGGTATTATCATTTTGTCTCTGGCGCTGGCCGACAGAATCAATTCAGAACGACGAGCAAAGGAAAAGGCGCAACACGATGCCATTGGTAGCTTAAAACGATTTCAATTGCTTTATGAAAATGCACTGGAAGGTATTTTCAGTTTCGACCTTAAAGGTAAATTACTTAGCGCCAATCCAGCATTTATAAAACTTGTTGGTGACATAAAAAATAATGGTGGGTATATGTTAAAACCCAAAGAATTTGAAGAGCTTTTAAAAGAGGTGAAACAAACAGGCCAGGTAGTCGACTTTGAAACAACGCTACATAATCGTCATGAGGATTCCATTTGGGTTAATATCTCTGCACGGCTCAATGCAGATACCGAAAGCGATATCCCACAACTTGAAGGTACACTCATTAATATTAATGAGCGAAAAGCGTTTGAACAACAGATGCTGTACCTCGCCGAACATGATCCTTTAACGGGCTTTTACAACCGTAGGGCCTTCGAGTCTGCAGCAGAAGGGAAACTGGAAAACGTAAAGAATATGTCCGAGTCCTGCTGCCTAATGTACATGGATCTGGATCAGTTCAAAATTGTTAATGATCTATGTGGCCACACTGCTGGGGACCTGTTGTTAAAAAACCTCAGCAAACAGTTACTTACTAAAACCCGCGACATTGGAAGCGGACATATCATCGCCCGCCTTGGCGGAGATGAGTTCGGTGTTTTACTAGGGAATATACGGATTGAGAAAGCCCGTTTAATTGCTGAATCGTTTCGAAAAACAGTCGAAGACTTCCTTTTTATCTGGCAAGGAAAACGCTACACGCTGGGTGTTAGCATTGGCCTAGTCCAGCTCTGTCCATTTCACCACTCTATCGAGCAAGTCCTGATCATGGCAGACACCGCGTGTTATCAAGCGAAGGATCAGGGCCGAAATCGTGTACACACCTTCGTGGAGTCTGATAAAGAGCTGGAATTGCGACAACTGGAAATGCAATGGGTCTCTACCATTAAAGAGGCCATCACCAACAGTCAGTTTTTTTTGGTATTTCAAACCATTGCGCCCAATCAGACTAGTAGCCACTCATATCACTATGAAATCCTGCTCCGTCTTATCAATTCCAACGGAAACCTCTGCGCCCCCAACCAATTTATTCCAGCTGCAGAGCGCTATAATTTGATGCCAAATATTGATCGTTGGGTCATCCGAACCTACTTCGCTTGGCTAAGCGAGAATCTAGGTCACATGGAAAATCTGGCTTGTAGTAGCATAAATCTCAGCACGCAGAGCCTCGGTGACGATACTTTCTCCGAGTTTCTAGTGGATATTTTTGATGAGTACCAAATCCCTCATAATAAAATTTGTTTTGAAATAACAGAAGGAATGGCAATAACCCACATCGACAATACCCAGTCCTTTATAAGCAAATTCCGAAGCCTAGGATGCCGGTTTGCCCTAGATGATTTTGGTACCGGCTTTTCGTCCTATGCATACCTGAAAGATCTTTGTGTCGACTACATTAAAATAGACGGTGTTTTCATTAAAAACCTGGCTGATAATGCAGTGGACAATGCGATGGTGAAATCTATCTGCGATGTCGCTAAGGCCATGGGGATTGAAACTATCGCAGAATTTGTCGAAGATGAGGTGATTCTGCAGCGACTGAAAGAAATCGGTGTAGATTTTTCTCAAGGTTATCATATTCATAAGCCTATGAAATTGGACGAACAGGCGTTTAAGGCAATAGAGAAAGGCCTATAACTGTAAGCATACTCGACTATGGGTCGAATATGCTTATCCTGTCATTGTAATTTTTTGATACAGCACATAGATTTTTGGTAGGCATACTGGTATTTTCGGTCGCGAACATCAAGGAACATATTCAACACCAAAAGCCATTCTAAAGACCTGCACCCTCTACACCCAATAGATTAGCCGGCCACCAGTATCCTCAATGAACACGAGATAAACCATGAAAACCTCAAGACAGCTCACCCTATTTGTTTTAACAGCTTTAGTCACCCTGTTCCTATCGGGTTGTAAAACAGAAATCCCCGAACTAGAGCAAGACCCTCCTGGAGTGGTGGAAGAATATCGCAACTACTATCAGCGTGATGTTATGCCTTACTTCAATAACGAAGGTGAGTTTGGCTTCTTTGAAGGTGTTGACGGTATTAATATTTCCTATGCGAAATTTCCAGCAGAGAATGAGAATGGCGCCTTAGTTATCCTGCATGGGTTAAACGAAACTTATCTAAAATACGCAGAGCTAATTTACGATTTAAGAGACCTTGGTCTTACCATCTATATTATGGAACACCGAGGTCATGGCTACTCCGATAGGATCCTAAACAACTCCGATAAAGAACGCAGAAAAATCTATATTAAAAAATTCGACAATTATGTTGCTGACTTAAAAATATTTTACGATTCTGTTATCACTGCCACCGATCACGAAAAACTCTTCGTTTTTGCACATTCTGTTGGTGGCAATGTTGCCACACAATTTATTGAGCAATATCCGGATGCGTTTGATGCAGCGGTTTTATCATCGCCTATGATGGAAATGCTTACCAGTCATCCTGCAAAAGTAAATGAATCCGTCGCTTACCCATTAGCAAAATTATTGGTGAATTTTGGATTAGGCAAAGCCTACTCACTGGACATGAAAGAGCCCGCAGTCATTATCGATTCTACTAGTGCAGAAAAATTTGAAGCAGAGTTACTGTCAAAGAGCTGGAAGCGCTGGCAGGTATACAATGAGGTCATTGAACAAAATCAACACCTCATTGCCGGTGGACCAGGAGCCACGTGGGGCATTAGCAATCAATTTGCTAAAGAGGCTTATGAAGCAACATTCAAGGCCAGAAGCCCGGAAGAAGCTGCCAAAATTACAATTCCTGTCCTGATGTTTCAATCCGGGGATGACTGGATTGTGGGGACTAAAGGTATGAACACATTCATGGATAACGCCGTTAATGCACCAAGCTTTGAGGTTATTGAATTTCCTGACGCCTACCATGAGTCATACATGGAGCGTGACTTCATCCGTGATGTGGTAGTCAGCAGCACTAAAGAGTTTTTACAGTCTTTTTAAAAATAACATCATAATGGCGCAGCATAGAGTGACGTGGCACAACAATTAACGATGTTGTTCACCGTCACTCTAAACCATATTTAAAAGTGGGGTGTTACAACTAAATGCGATCCAATCCCCATGGCCTCAGCCGTAGTGGTAATTGTGCCAATTTCCGAGGTTAAATTTCTAATGCCCGTTTTCCAAAAGCGTACGCTAACATCGGCGCAACCAGTTTCACGAGGCTCAGAGCATATTTGGTAAGCAGGAATCTACATCACCGCTGATGAACATGTTACGCGTATTGATAACATCTGTTCTCACGAACGTTCATAAGTCACTTTTTTTCAGAAGAATACCTAGATGTATATGACAGTACCATCGCATATATTCTGACATGGTTTGAATACTAAACCGCTAAACCCGCTCAAACATAGGTTATGAGAAAAAAACAAACTCTAAATATAAATATCACTTACTGTTGAACTTCTAGATACTCCTTACCCCAATCTTTTACTGATAACATTATCGGCATCAAACTTTCTGCCAACTCCGTTAATGAATACTCAACCCTTGCAGGTACTTCCGCATACACCTCTCGGTGAACAAGGCCATCTCGTTCCAGTTCACGCAACTGATTTGTTAACATACGTTGAGTGATACCGGGTAACAATCGAGCAAGCTCATTAAAACGTCGTGACGTCTCTCTCAGCCTAAACATAATTACTACCTTCCATTTTCCTTGAATCAAATTGAGAGTGGTCTCAACTGGGCATTCCTTATAATTTTTCTTTTGATCCTTCATGATAAATCTACCGTAGGTATCCTTTTGTATACTAACTGAATAATTACTGCCTTCTTGTTAAGAATATACACCAACCTATACTACGGTTCATAAATATTCTCATACCAAAAAGGAAAAACAGATGAAAGCATCAATAATCATACAAAAAATAGGCGCTATATTAACATTTATTTTCATGATTTTTTCTCCTTATTATGCATCAGCGGAATCTATACAATTTAATAAAGCCTCACTTACGAGGATCGAAATTCAAAAAGAAGCCATCTATCCAGAAGGCATAGATTACAATCCTAACACTGATAAGTTCGTGGTAGGCTCATTTCGTGAAGGGGCTGTATATGAGGTAGATGAAAATGGAGGCTATCACCTTCTTGTACAGGACGAGCGCCTACATTCAGTTCTTGCGGTACGTGTTGATGCTAAGCGCAACACGCTGTTTGTCGCAAACTCTGACATAGGTGCCAGTAAAAGATCTTATGCCAAAGGCTTAAAAAAACTAGCCTCGGTAGGCATATATGACTTAACGTCAGGAAAATCAATTAACTTTATTGATTTAACTACATTGTTACCGAACGATAATCATCTAGCGAATGACATTGCATTGGACGATGAAGGCAATGCATATGTAACGGATAGTTTCTCCCCTGTTATTTACAAGATTGATACAGATGGAGTTTCTTCTATTTTTCTACAAAGCTCAGAATTCATAGGTGATGGAATTAATCTCAACGGCATTGTTTTCCATCCAGATGGATATTTAATTGTTGTAAAAAAGTCTGAAGGCACTTTGTTTAAAATCCCGTTAGATGCCCCCAAAAAATTTTCCACCATTAAAAGCGATCGTGCATTCATTGGCGGAGACGGGATGATTTTAGTAAATAGTCAAGAGCTTGTTTTGATAGCCAATCGCGCATCCGGTAAAGTGACCGAAACTGCATTCTCACTAACCAGTAAAGACGATTGGAAAACAGTCAAAACGACAGGCCAATATGCATTCGATAACGTATATCCGACAACAGGAACCATCAAAAACGATGAAATATACGTTGTTCATAGTAATTTAAACGCTTTAGTTTCCGCACCCAAGGGAGAGAAAGCAAAGCAACGTAAGAGAGCAACCATTGAAAAAATCGGGACAATTAATCCAGAGATAAAAGCGTTTGTTTACACGGAATTGCAAACATCCATTCCATTTTCAAATGTGCCATGGAAAAAAATAAACGTTGGTATAAAAAAACAACCCGGTTTTGTAAATAAGACATGGCTTTCAGGGTCCACCAATAATTCTGCGGGAGGCTTTTATGCTTTCGACACGATCAAAAATGCACAAAAATTTGTCACTGAATATTTTCCAAAAGAAGCTGCTGCTTTTGGCGTAGCACAAACAACACGAATTTTTGACGCAGATAAGACCAAAAATGCAAGCAGAGACATAAACTCAGTTTATTACGAAGGACAAGTCGACCAAAGACCTGGTGCTTATGTTTACACTGAAGTTCAGGTCAATATCCCTTCATTTGATGAAAAATCTTCATGGCGTGAGATCAACCCCATAATCAAAAATAAAAAGGGAGTACTTTCCAAGACATGGTTGAGTGGGATTCACACAGGCACAGTTGGTGGCTTTTATGCTTTTGATACTCTTGAAAATGCAAAAGAATTTGCAATTGAAGATTTCCCAATAGCCGCAAGAAAAAGAAATGCGGCTTTTTACACAAGAGTCTTCGATGCACATACAACCGAAGAAGCTAGTCTCGATATTAAATCACCATTTTATAAATAGGATGGAAACAAAAAATTAAGGGGGAAGCTTTGTTCCCCCTTAATTTACGCAACACAAAACAGGAATATCAGCAATAAATAAACGGTGTTAGCATTTTTAACATTCTTTTAGTGGCCGTTTAGCAGATCACCGTTTTCGTCAGTGGTATTCGCCGGCGTTTCATCATCCCACCTTAACGGTGGTACCTTACCAAAAGAAGGTTCATGCTCACCGAAAGTGCAAATGGGGCCAAACGGATATTGGTCAGTGATGTAATAACCATAAACACCATTAAGGTCGGTAGCACCGTTACATTCATCTAAATTCCCCGTTTTACCGTTATCATAGGTCCAGTCATCTATGTAGCGACCTAACGGTACCCCAAACGGTTGTTCATTGGCGCTGAGAAATGAAAAGTCAAAGTCTGTTAGCGGTCGGTTGATAATATCCCACGGTGTGGGTGGTGTGCCACGGTCAAAATTATTAGGTAACCCTACATAGGGGTCACGTGAATTGCCATTATTTAGACTGTAGTCTTTGAGGACATAGCCTGATTCAGCCTTAACCAAGTCGCCCTCAGCATTAACAAACCAATGGCCATAAATAGGGAAGCCGTCTTTGGCAAAACCAATCAGCGGCGAACCACCGGCTGGTGCTACAGTTTGATCGTCATCGGCTTGTAATGGATGAGTCATCGCGTGGTAATGGTATGAACCTTCAAAGCCGTGGCCAAAATAATCATCAAAAATAGCCGCCATTTTTTCAGCCTGTGGATCATATAAGGTATAGGCGGGTATTTCATACCACACGGACAGCCCTGAACAGCCAGTTGCATTGCCTGCTGCATTTGCGCCACCATTTCCACTGTAAGCGGGGTTGTAACAAAAGCCAGAATCCATTGCTATACCAACACCATTTAGCAGAACGCCATCATAATCCATGAAGTTGGTGGGATTTCGGTCGGTGTCATCGGCTACCAGTGGATTTGATAAAACAGGATTCACTGGTATATAGGTTATCTGTAAATCATTATGGTCAATTTCAGTGACCCAAACGTTATCTTGACTAGGTGAACCAACATCTCGACCGAAATCGTGATTTGGAATCATATTATGGATCATTCTACAGTGTGTCGCTTGATCCTGACTCGTTGTAACAGTGACATTTTCATAATCCCAACCCCCTGCAATATTTGGATTATTGGGGTCTTGAATATAGTTACCGCTGACAATCACTAGATCTATGCTCACCACGCTGGTAGTGTCGATTCCTGGGTAAGACGGGGCTTCAATAGAAAAATTGGATCGATCATCCATGCCAAAAGAACCGTAATCACCGGTATTGGCGTCAAGAGCATACTGTTTACAGTCTGGACTACGATTGGTAAGCACAGCATTTCGAAACCCTTCGGGGCTATCTGTCTGGTCGGGATTATCGGTATCAGGTATAGGTTGCTCGCTCCCACAGCCTGTTGTTAAACCCAACAACAATATAGCCGTAGCCGTTACATTTCTAGTCATGAAAAACTCCCTTAATCGTTTTTATTATTTTAGGTGTTCAGTGAAGCACCAAGGACTTAAACGATCGACATAGGGATTGGTTGACAAGAGACTATAAAAATAACGTAAAAACGATGAGATTTATTGGATATGGTGCTTGAATACCTTATTGTAAGTCCATACCTAGATTTAGCTATGAGGTCACATTAACAGATAACTTTAACAGATAACTTTAACAGGGAACCTTATCAAGGAACATGAAACGTTTCTCTATTCGCTTAAACGTATTATTGCCTGCCGTATTGTCATTATCGTGCCTCGCCATAACACTATATGTGCTTTGCCCTCGACCGGAGCTGAAAACGTTTACCACGTATTCCAGTGCATGGTTTGATAGCCGAGACCGCTTACTCAGGGTTTCTCTTGCAGAAGATCAGCGCTACCGGCTTTTCGAATCCTTAGATCACATATCACCAGACCTTATAAGCGCCACCCTACTTTACGAGGATCAGGGTTATTATGACCACATTGGTGTGGATTTCACCGCATTAGTACGCGCATTTTGGGCAACGTTTATTCTGCGCGAGCGGCGCATTGGCGCATCTACCATCACCATGCAGGTAGCCCGTTTACGGTGGAACATCCCATCGAATACCATCCCAGGAAAAATCCATCAGATTGCTCGTGCTATACAACTTTCTCGTCATTATTCGAAGCAGGAGATTCTAGAGGCCTATCTCAACTTAGCCCCGTACGGGCGAAATATTGAAGGGATCGCTGCAGCTAGCCTAATCTATTTCAACAAGAAACCGAACAATTTGAGCCTGCCAGAAGCATTGACGTTGGCTGTTATTCCGCAAAACCCCAACAAAAGAAATCCAACAACTGCTTCTGGATATCTACATCTATTACAGGCGCGGCAAAACCTATTTCAACGTTGGCTTGAAGATCACCCTTCTGACATTTCAAAACAAACATTTTTTTCAATGCCTCTGAATGTACGCCCCCCAGAAAACCTACCCTTTCTAGCACCCCATTTTGTAAACTATGTTAAACAGAGCATGTCTCGCTGGGATCATGGTTACATCAATACAACGGTTGATAGCGTGCAACAACAATCACTAGAAAAAAGTGTTTCCCATTACGTTTCATCAAAGGCTGCCTCGGGTATCAACAATGCCGCAGCGCTATTGTTGAACTATGAAACGATGGAAATAAAAGCCATGGTGGGTTCAGCGGATTTCCATAACGATGATTTACAAGGGCAAGTGAACGGGACAATAGCGAAACGTTCTCCAGGATCCACACTAAAACCCTTTGTCTATGCGTTGGCAATGGATGAAGGGTTAATTCACCCCATGACCCTGATGAAGGATTCCCCCAAACGATTCGGTGGATTCTCTCCAGAAAACCATGACAAAAAATTCATGGGGCCAATCTCTGCAAGGGATGCATTAATTCAAAGCCGCAATGTTCCTGCGGTGGATTTACAATCCCAACTGACACAGCAATCCTTCTATGATTTTCTTATGGATGCGGGTGTTACTGGATTAAAAGACGAAAGCTATTATGGGCTCGCGTTAGCCTTAGGTGGTGGCGAAGTTAGTATGTTTGAACTGGCAACCCTTTATGCTGTGCTTGCCAACAAGGGGGTAATAAAGCCAATCAAGAGCCTTCAAAACGCCCAAGGTGAAACCACCAAACAAACACCTAAACGTTTGTTAAGTGCTGAGGCCAGCTTTTTGGTGCTGGATATTCTTAAAGACAATCCAGCACCCGACGCGTTAAATTTTAATCAAAACGCCTTGCAAAAAAACCAAGTAGCGTGGAAAACCGGTACCTCTTGGGCATTTCGTGATGCCTGGGCTGTGGGGGTATCTGGTCCCTACGTATTAGTGGTGTGGGTTGGTAACTTTGATGGTAAAGGCAACAATGCGTTTGTTGGTCGCAGTGCAGCGGGGCCGCTATTATTTTCTCTCTTGTCATCGGTAGCATCTGAAAAGACCTGGAAGGTTGAAGACCTGATAACAAATAGTAATCCGATAAACTCCTCCCCTAATATTAAACAGCTCAACATAAAACAACTCAACGTGTGTAAAAATACAGGGGATTTGGCAGGAAAACACTGCCCCTCTACCGTAAGCTCTTGGTTTATCCCTGGAGTCTCTCCCATTAAAGTCTCCAATATTTATCGATCAATACCGATAGAGTCGTCAACAGGGTTACGTGCCTGTTGGTTTGAAGCTGGGAAAACAGAAATGAAAACCTTTGAATTTTGGCCTTCTGACTTTTTACACCTGTTTAGACAAGCTGGGATCTCATTAAAAATACCACCTCAGTATTCAACAGCGTGTAGCCTTGATGAAAAAAGTCAATCTGGTCAAACACCGGTGATCACATCACCACAAGCAACCATCGAATATGTCATCCAAAGTATCACGCCCGAACAAACCAACAACGCTAGCCGCGAGATTCCTTTCTCCGCCATTGTTGATCCCGATGTGGAAACCCTCTATTGGTTCGTCAACTCAACCTATGTTGGTAGCGCTAAAAGAGGCGAACCGTTTATTTGGAACGCCTCTAATGGGGAGTATCGTGTACGTGTTGTTGATGATTTAGGACGTGGTGCCAGTAGGAAAATAAAGGTGTTACAAATTCGGTAATCACCGATAAAATCTATCTGGGCAGCTACGTGAGTACCTATATGAGTACCTATGAGGCTCTTCTGTCAGCCTTTACTGGATGCAACACTATGCGATTTTAATTCCATAAGCACTCGAAGATATTCTTCCGCGTTTTCACATGGAATACGGGTATCGATGGTCCCCTTCCATCCGTCTTGAAATAAGGGTGCATCTATCACAACCTTGAGTCTCCCCTTTTCATCCAGGCTAAAATCAAATGCATTGAACGACTCGTGTTCCGTAGGTACGTGAAAGACCGGTGGGATAATATTGCCACGGAAGCATGCAAAGCTACTCTTCGTAAGAACAATCGATCCCATAACCAATGATACCTTCCGGCCGTAGTACACGTTAGGAGCACGGAACTTTCTGTAGCGAACCACAATAGACAGGCCTTCATCCTGCAGTATCACGCCTTCCTTTTTCATGTCGCCATGATACCGCGTTGGGAATTTCCCAAATCCGAAAAAACGATAGAGGAACGATTTCGTCATAAGTCACATTCCTCAGATATCTGGGCTGTAAGGTCTATGGAGAAGGTATCTAGCAGTATTAGTCATTTATTAAGAAATGGCCATTTAATTTGATCGAAGTACTTTAGGGGAGTCTCTTCATCCATCCCAACCTCCCCGGCACGAACTCCATTTACCTGATGACGATAAGTACCGAATATATGATCCCATATCACAAAAAACTCACCGTAATTTACTTGTGCGTCTTTATATTCCCTTTTATGGTGCCAACGATGCACCTCCGCTACTGCCAATAATTTTCTAAACGGCCCAACACTATAATCCAAATTCGCATGTTGAAAAGATAAGTGCACGGCAACTATTGATAGCCAACAAGCAATGATAAAGGGTGGTGCACCTAATATAACAACCACGACAATTCCAGGCAGCGCCAGCGCCAGCGCACTCAGTGGATGTCGACGCTCTCCGTTAAGCCAATATAGACGTTCAGAACTATGATGGAGCGCATGCAATCGCCAAAGGAAACCATTTTTATGACTCAGCCAATGCATAACCCAGAGCCCTAGATCAATAAACAAAGCGGCACAGGCAACCTGCAACCACACAGCCCAGTCGTTAGGCCATACACCCATGGTGGGTAACCAAATCTTGGTAATTGCGACAATTTCCATGCTTGTAAATATCAGCGTTAAACTTGCAAACGCATGAAAAACATCAACCAATGTATCATCGTGATCTTCCAGCCATTCGTTTTCATAAGGCTCGATGCGCTCTAACAAAGCAACAAATATGATTCCTGCCATCACCACAATGGGTGAAAATGGCCAATACGGCAAACTTGAGTTTGCAATATAAAGCTGCATAGCAGCACATGATCCAAAAATAATGGGGTAACTTCCCCATCGAATGACATTTTTAACAAGTATTTTCATAAGTCCACCTAATTTCGCTGAGGTGTCATTATCTCAGGTATCAGGTGCTAGGAATTGAACGAAAGAGCTACAAGTATTCTATATCACAGATTGCACGTCCCTAAGTGCAACCGAAGGATTCACACCAAACGCTTGCTTAAACGCCCTTGTAAAGTGAGCCTGGTCAGAAAAATTGGCTTCGTGGGCAGCGTCCGTTAGATTTCGCCCTTTCATTGTTACCTCGAGCCCATAAAGAATTCGCAGCCATTTTCGGTAGCTTCTTAAAGGCATACCTGTTTCTTGTTTAAACCAATGAGAGAAACGACTTTCCGATAAATTAACTAAATGGGCCAACTCGGACCGATCCACCTGCCCTTGCTCTCTGACACCACGGTACAAGGCATCAACAACGATAGACAGCCTTTCGTCAGCACATGTTTTGTTTTCGATTCCTAGCACGGAATAAAGGCGGGATACACTCTCCTCGAATGTTGAAAGATCCTCCAGTGCCGAACGTATCTCTCTATTAAGGCTATCAGGGAGCTCAATAATTTCCGCATCACCCACGACATCCCTAATAAACACATTTGCCATGAGACTAGTCGGGTCAAGATAAAGAGATAACACAGAATAAGGCGCTAGCTTATGTGGAGTGCCAGCCCGAATAAATCCTCCCAAGACACAATATTCCTGCTCTCCAGAGTGAAATTTAATCGGACCATCTAGGCCAATGCTAATCTGATGAGCCCAATGACAATGCTCGTTGTTATCTCCAGACTTTCCTTTAAATACACCGATACCCGGCAGCATCACAGCAGTGCCTGCCCAAGCTTTCTTAGATAAAATCCAGCCCATAACTCATCAATACCCAACACGTTAAATAACGACTATATACCATATTAGAGAATAACCCCGCTATTTCAAACCAGCCGCATTCACTACCATATCAATGAAAATCAAACACCTTCCTTAAGAGCACCTCGCTGTGGAGCCTCGTCAAAGGGGACATTTCGAAAGAGCTTTCGTACAAAGAAATTAACAACCGGTACTCGGTGACGCGCCCAGACAAAAGAATCAATCGGCTTCGCTCCTAAGTTTGCCTTTGGCTCAAGTGCAGACCTGCCAAATAGGACTTTTTTGCACTGCATTGACACAGCCGACTCAATTACGAGTTGTAAAAGGCGAAAATATAAAGGATGTTTATCATTCACATCATAGTCAAAACCAACATAGTAAGCGACGGCATCATCACGGTCTTTTATCACTGTTATAAAACCCGCTATCTCATCTCCTTTTACGATTCCATAACATGCAAAATTATCGCCCAGACTTTGCGATAATCCTAAAAAATACCCTTGAGGAAGCGTAGCCAAACTGGTTTTTGACCGATTTTCTACTTGTAAATATAATGCATGGATTTTTTTATCAACGGCTTCATTAAGAACCATTTTTTTACAACTAAAGTCCGATTGATCGATACGCTTAATGGTTTTATTGATACGACTTCGATATTTCGAGTTTAGCAATTTCAAGTAATCATCAAAACTGCTAATACCTTCACCTAAGTCCAACACCATATCCGGATCAGTTTGGATTTTTCGATAGCTGAAACGTTCAATGACTTTTGATGCCTCAACCTGATCACCCTTAACATCTTTTATTAAAGCAAAATCCACTTCCCCTGATAGTTTTTCACTACGTCGAATCTTGTAAAGGACTTCGGCCACAATTCGCCAACCGCTTTGCTCGTCTAAAGCGTCAGAAAACCCCACACCATGTAAACCGCTAGATACCAGATTCCCACAAACCAATACCCGCTCTTGGTAATTGCTCTTTAGTCCGCCACCAGTGCTTGAATCTGTTTTTATCAGTTGTTCACCGCTAATCTCTGCCAGTTGACAGGCGATCACCAGAACAGGCTCACCCTCAGAATAAGCAATAGCATAACGCTGAGAGGTATTCTCCGGAGAGTACTTCTCTATTGTTTGCAAATAATCCCGACTGAGAAATATAGTATTGTTCTTCGCGATCGAATCCCAATCTAGGGCATTAACAAAATGAATGGAATCAGAAAAAAGATATTGATAACCAAGTTCACAATGGCGTTCTTTGTGTCGCCGCGCTTTATCCTTAACCTTTTCAATAATATTCAAACCACCCTCCTTATATATTTATAAACAACCATTCCTTTCAAAAGTAGCCTCAGAGTAACAGATTTACCGTGAACGACGATATTTAGAGGGAAAATCCAACCCCACACCCAATATTCGCCAATTTCAACTGGGTTAGATTGGGCCAATCTGTCTCTTGCACGAAATAGCTCCGCTCGTATTATGGGACGGTCATTCCAATTACCACTACCCAAAACAATAATAAAATAGGTACCTCCATGCTACAGATGATATCTCTCATCATGAGTTTTTTACTCTCCTGCATACCCCTTAGTGTTAGCGCGATGTCATCCCCTCCTCCGCTCCCGGTTGAAAGCATCCATATTGAACGCGCAGCTTTCACCGGTGACACTGTATCCGTCAGTGGCTATGTCAATTCGCCTCAATCTGCAATCACTCAGGTTACCGTGAACGGGCAAAGCACAAGATTGGTAAATAACCATTTTGAAACAGCGTTCCCGTCAACTTATCCAACGGTAAACATTATCGCAACCAACGCAGCAGGCAGTACCAAGGAGCTCACAGAAACCCTCGGTAGCCCTGTTACCGTTCATATTGCTCGCGCTATTCTTGATGGCGACATTGTCAAAGTCACTGGCTTCGTTACTAGTGATACGTCTCCCATAACCAACCTCACCGTTGCTGGGCAAACGATTGAGTTAACCGACAATCGTTTTAATGCTGAAGTGCCTGCCACAACGCTAATAAAAGTCACCGCTCGCAATGCCTCCAATGGCCGTGATGCGCTTAGCCTTAATTTCTCTGATGATGCACCAGAACATGGAATTGCACTAAAAATACGAGACAGTGGATTTACAGGTACCGCTACTTTGATAAAAGGTTTACTTGAGAACGCAAAAGAAGACATCGCAAGTCTGGTTAGCGGTATTGCTACGGGTATTAATATAGATACCAGCGTCATAAAACTTGCCTTTACCGATGTCAACACATCCATCAGTGACAATATCCAGCTTAACTTAGCACCCAATAAAAGTCTCAACAGGCTGAACTTAGGTATCGAAGCACAAATTAATGAGATCCGTATTCAAGGTGGCTTAGACACACAAATCTGCCTTATTTGGTGTGCCAAGCCTTTTATTATCCCTATCGATATGAGTTTACGTGACGTACTTATTACCGGTAGTTTATTAATTTCTCCTAGTGAGACAGGTGAAAACACCAAGAAAAAATTTGTCGATCTTGACGCTGAGCTATCGGCTTCTGTTGGCAGTAATCACCTATACCTTTTTGACGCAACCTCTCGTTCTTTTCTGATCGGTGAAGCCGTCAAATTCGTTGTTGAAAGCCAAGTGAATAGTGTCATTAGTAACCTGATACAAAATGACATAGCCAACATCTTAAATGTGATACCCACAAAAATTCCCGCCCTCTTGGTAGATAACGATAACGGTGTTTCAGAACTTATCGATGGCATTGGTATTCTTCCCATATTTAAAATGCTCGTGAGAGGTATCGGCGCAACCGTTGGTGTCAGTGATGCATTATCCAACTCACAAGAAGCAATCATTGCACTGGATGCAAACCTTATTACCGAAACCGCTGACAGCCGGGTCAAGTTTGGTTACTTAACCCGTCAGCTACCCCGGTCTGATACGGATCTTGTTGCCATTAAACCCAACCTATCAAAAACCGCAATCGGTACGCTTGTTATTGATTCTGACGTGTTGAACAAAACCTTTTCCGTGCTTAATCAAGCGTCGTTAATGGACTTTACGCTACCATTACTGGATATAAATACCATTATTGAGGACAACGCACTCAACGGTATTTCTGAACAGTTGCTCGATAAAACGCTGACACTGCGTGTATATAGCCGTAACGGTACCCCTTACTTTGCCACCCCAAAAAATCCAGAAGATATCATTGCCCTTGAGCTTAATGATTACGTTCTTGAACTTAGCGTGGATGATGAACCATTACTTGCCATTAACCTAAATATGGTCGCCAATGCCAATGTCGGCATTACAGGCAATACATTCACCTTCTCCTCCTTGCGTACACGCCATAACATCCTCGGTGTGACATTACAGGGGGAAGCCATCGACGATTTTGATATGGGGCTATTGGTCGACACACTGAGTTTTATTGCCGCAGAGAAAGTGCTAGGACTCATGTCGGTATTACCTCTACCAACATTACCAGGGGAAACATTACTCAGTGTAAACACATGGCGTGTAAACCCTGATTCTGCGGATATAGCACTGTCGCTGCACTTTGAAAAATTACTGCTAGAAACTGACACAGCAGCCGAAAACACCGAAGCGGATAGCAATAACATTGCTGATAACGGGGTTGGTAATAACGGGATAGATAGCTCAGAAATGGGTAGTTCTGAAATGGATAATAGCGATCCTGGTACAAATACTGGTGTGGATATACAACTACCACAGGTGTTGGTGGACATACTACGCTCCATCGGCAGTATCTTTACCCAAATTGGCGGTGAGCCATTAGATGAACACGCACCTACTGAGGGCATTGACATTGGTCACCCAAACACAAACCAACCACATATCCCTGCCATTAATCGTCAAACCGTTGCTATTAAAAATGCCAATTTCACGCGCCCCCGCATGAGTGATGTGCGTTTAACACGTGACGGTCGTTTAGGCGTGAGTGCCTTCGGTTTAACCCTAACCCTACAAAAACCCGAAACCATTAACCAACCCTTTGTAGCTTCAAAAGATCCGTTATTAATCACCGATCAAGAATTCTCTATCTCCCCGATATATCAAGCAAGCGCTTTCCTTGAGGGACAGAATGTTTCTGGTGGTTCATCCGCTATTTGTGATCCAGACCCAAAATACGTTTTCGGTGGAAAAAAAGAAAACCCTTACGCATGCGGCGTTGGCGGAAAAGATGATTGCTATGATGTGTCCATAGTCTCTACTGATATTTTAGAACACGACTCCACCTTCGGAGACCTGTTGCCGGTTCTTGACCGGGACCAAATCAAAGTCAGTAAAAGCCAAATGCATAGTGTACCGGTTACCGTGCGTATCGAGAATCCAAAATCAGTCAATGCAAAAATTGTCGGTGTCGAAGTTCTCGGCCCCGCAAAAGTCTCCAAACCCTTCTCAAGTATCTTGTTTGAAATGGCTATACCGTTTGATGGTCGATTATTTATTACACGCATTTCTGGGCGGGCTCTCACCTGGCATAACGAAAACACAGACCTCTATGTCAACGGGGCATACGACGCGGTCTATGCCGTACTACCAGAAGATGTCGATGCCTGTGATATCAGCCAATTTTCAGAATTTAAACCGTTGTCCCATGCTCCTTATGATATAGAGATGAAACGTTATAAATTTGCTGCCTACCCTTTTAGAGATCCTGCAGGAAACAAAATAGAAGACGGCGCAGAAATGAAAGGCACCTATCCTTGGATATCCATGGATGGCAGCATGATGTCACTAACCACCATTGGTGATTCGCGTTTATTCCCTCGCCACCATATTAATGGTGATCCGATGACCCGTTACCCGAGTCGTTGCTTGGAGAATCAACCGGAATGTTCAATTGATACCAGAGCGGATGTACAGTTCCGATCATTAGACGCTGGCTTTGTGCTCTTTGGTTTATGGACCCAAGGAAAAATGGTATTGGTCGATAATTTAATTAATGAAAGTGATTTTAAACTGGGAGATTTTGGCGGTGACAAAGAACACAGCCTAGTATCACTTTACGCACCGGGCACGGGTTTAGCTGGAGATGAAAGTGGGGAGATAGAAGTCGGTGAAACCAGAGAGGCCACGACGCGAGATGAATACGGCACCAAGAACAGTTATGGGGCGGCATTGGGTAACGGCACCATTTTTGATTCCGTTACCAATCGCTTGAACTTCTGGAAAACAATTCGACCAATCACTCCCCGCGACGTTGTTTGGACTGTCAGCTCCGGACGCCAGACAGACGAATTGGCCTTTGATGATTACCTCAACCCCGACGGTTTTATCGTGTCCAATATGGCTGGTGCATTGGACTCCGATAATAATAACGATATTGCCATGACGTACTTTGATGGTTGGAATCAAGCTGACCTTGGTTTCACCAATCCGGTTCGTGTTCAAAACAGCGCCACCGCTCTTCCTTATGTTTGGGATATCCCTCAATACGGCGACGTCCATTTCGGACGCCTAGAGCCAACAGCAACAGGGGGAGTGAAAGGCAAAGGCCTATGGTTTGATGGCGAGCAGATTTACTTGTCTTACGCTGTAAAAGAACAACCTCAGGCCATCAGTAAAAAACCTTGGTTTACCACGCTATTTATCGACCCTCGTTTTAACAATGACACTGTTGCACGAGAACTGATTCGCTTCCCCGACGGTAGCCAACTCACCCTTGTTGGTTTACATGCAATTCAATACCGAAGCAGCGATGCAACAATCATACGCTCCATTCCTTTTGCTACACCTATAAATGCTATTGGATGGACACAAATAGCCCTACAAACCGCTCCTGGTAACAAACACATTCAGCTATATATTAACGGTTTTTTGTTGGATAACTGGGCGCACACTGACCCTATTTTTCAATACACTGCCGGTGAATTAACATTAGGAGGAAAAGGCGATACTCCATCAAGCTCATCAAGCCAGTCAACCGATAGCCAGCCTTTTAAAGGTTGGATGGATGAATTCAAAGTATTCGCTCAAGCAACTAACCCAGAAGTTGTATGTAATCATGCAAAAGGAACATTGGTTGGCTTAAACTCTGGTTATAACGGGAATTTAAAAGCGCAAGCTGATGCTTACCCCTTGGCGTCTCACGGCAAAGTCACCCTCACCCTTAAAGGTTATGGTCGCCCTACTTTTCCGCAGTACGCTTGTTACTTTAACAACACTGAAGACTACGCCGCACACTTACAAAATATTCCGACAGACGTTACTGCCTTGCGCGAATCGTTCACCTTTCCAGAAGGGCCGTTATACCATGACACGCCTCGACCGGATTCACTCAACAATCAATTTTGTTTAAGTTGTCACCACGAGAACGGGAAAGGCGGTTTAGATCTTCCCGCACTTCAACGCAACGTTGATGTATTAGCGAAATATGATCACCGCCGCCAACCCATGCAGCCACCTGCAAGAGTTGGCGGATTGCTACCCTCAAACTGGCTACCAGGATCAGGAAGTTACGATCAACAAACACCTGATGATGGCGTGTCGCTTGATGAATTAGTAATGGCATCAGGAGGAGATAAAACACCCTCTATCACCGGCATCACCTTAGTGAATGCTGATACCGGCATGGATGTTATGCCACTCATTGATGGCAGCGTACTATCCCGTGATCGCTTACCCAGCAATTTAGCCATTCGCATTGTAACCAATGGTATTACTGAATCTGTAGAGGTCAACTTTGGTGGTTCGAATCAACATCAAGAAAACCACTTTTTAGAAAGTCCATATGCGCTATTTGGTACCCATACAACAGCAGGTGGAAAACGTAATTATTTGCCTGCTGAATTACCAGCAAATGAATATACGCTGAGCGCACAAGCAACAGATTCAACACAACCAGCATTGACTATCCGCTTTAGCGTAACAGGAGAGCCACTCACAGCAGAAGTGCAGGAAGATTCTCAGGTAGCGGAAACAGCGAAAGACCAACGTAGCTTACTGCAATCCATTATCGACTTCTTTGCCACTCTGTATGAGTCAATGACAAATTACTCTAGCTAACCTAATAGGCAGTTCTAATGAAAAAAATAGTTTTGTACACGTTATTAGTTTTCAGTTTTTCCTCCTTGAGTGGCTGTTATTGGGAAAACTTTTCAAAAACAGAACGAGTGGAACCATTGCGTTTAACAGCGCCAGATAGCATTGAGACACTTATTGATGAAGTAAAGTCTGCGACTCAAAACGGGTATCGCATCCGTATGACGGGTTCTGGACATTCACATTCTGACGTTGCTATAACGGAAGATATCTTGTTGCGCCCAATTCAACTCATCGATGTGCTTGAGATAGACCGTCAACGGCTTTATGACCCAGAAGAAGCACAATTGGTACGTGTAGAAAGCGGCATAACCGTTCGGAAGTTAAACAGCTATTTAGACACACAAGAACTAGCGCTACCTAATATGGGTGGTTATGACGGGCAAACCATCGTTGGGGCGACGATGACTGGAACACACGGCTCTGGATTAAAGCACGGCCCCATGGCATCTCAAATCGTCAGTTTACAAATAGTCGTAGATGATGGCCGTGTACTGCAATTGGAACCTAGCAATGGCATTACTAATCCTGATATTTTCCCCGGTGTATTAGAAGAAAATAATAGTATCAACGTTGAACTCATTCAAAATGACTCGTTATTTAACGCCGCTAAAATCAGCATTGGTTCCATGGGTATCGTGTATTCGGTTGTACTAAAAACTGATAGAAAGTTTTGGCTGGAAGAAGTCCGCACCCTATCTACATGGAAAAAGGTGAAAGCTCCCGGCGGATTTCTAGATCGATTAATTAAAGGCCTACCTTTAGATGATACCGAGGTACAACCTGAGTATTATGAACTCCAATACAACCCTTATAAAGTGGGTGGTGAGCGTTCCATCTTGATCACCAAACGCTACAAGTCTTACGAACCACTCACCATTGATTCCGAGCGAGGCCAACCCGGTACCACAATGCTCTCAGGGCTTATCACGCTATTGGAAAAGCCCTTAATTTGGATCGTAGATAACTTCCAATTTATCGCCCCGATTTTAGTTGAGCAATCGCTAAAGTCTCAATCTGATGATAGCTATAAAAATATCAGTTATAAGATTTTCAATATTGGTATTGTCAATCACACCGATGCCTATGCGATGGAAATGGGGTTTGATCTCAACGAATCTATAGCGGCCATCGAACGTACATTTGAACTTGGAGAGGAATTAAGGGACAACGGTATCGTTCACAGCGCCCCGGTGTCCATTCGTTTTGTCAAAGCCGCAGACGAGTTGATCGCCATGCAACAAGATAGAGATACTATGATCATAGAATTTATTATGATCAATGGTATTAAAGGCGACAGAGAGCTATTTAATACCTATTCGCAGACATTAATGGAAGAATTTCAGGCACGGCCGCATTGGGGGCTCGATTTCAAACTGCTTCAAGGGTCTGAATGGGCAAGTACATTGTTCTCAGAATGGGAGCAATGGATACAACACTATGAAACAATGAATCCCAATGGTACCTTTGATGGCCGGGTCACCGATCGTTTGGGCATTTCGAAAAACCCTCGATAAACAACTACTCTAATCAAATACGCAAGTACATAGTTCTGATGCGGGAAGAAACACCATGAAAAAAACAATGCAATTTTCACAACACTGGATCGTAGTAACAGGGGCATCATCCGGCTTAGGAAAAGCCATTGCTATTCAATTGGCGTCAAAGCATCAAGCTAATCTTATTCTAGTGGCTCGTCGGGTGGAAAAATTAGAAGAATTAAAACATTCATTGGAAAAAAACTACTCCGTCCACTGTAAAATCATTGCCGCCGATCTTTCGGATATCAACAATATTGAGCGTATGTTTAGGGAAAGCATCCAAAACAATGAGGTCTACGGCGTGATTCTAAATGCAGGCATCACCTATTTTGGCGAACATCAACAACTACGCTGGGATCAGTTTAAGAAATTGCTAGCGACCAACGTTAGCGGCATAGTAAAAGCAGTGGAACTTTACTTGCCTTATCTCACTGATAAATCTCAAGGGGGCGGTATCATGTTAGTTAGTAGCGTCGCAGGGTTATTACCCGTCCCCTACCAAGCAGCATATTCTGGTTCAAAAGCATTTATTACACATTACGGTTTAGCGCTCAATGAAGAGCTACGGGGTGGCAATGTTTCACTGACCGTATTCTCCCCCGGGGGTATAGCGACAGAAATGACCCATAGCAGCGGGCTAGCTGCTCAATTTGAGGGAAGCGCTGTACTGCAATCAGCAGAACAATGTGCAGCCGAGGCGATTAAAGCCATGGAGTCGCGCCGCGCACTATATGTACCAGGATGGATCAATCGCTTGCAAGTGTTCGGCGCGCGATTACTGCCACGCTCACTGCTCATTTTTTTCGCCGGAAATATCTACCGTAAAGCTTTAGAAGCAAAGCGCAACAGCCAGTAAAAAAACAAGCAAGCTCTAACGTAAGGGCAGCGTGATAGAGAAGGACAAGCCACCTAGTGGGCTTTCCGCAAGCAATATCTCCCCTTCATGCTGCCTGATAATGGCGTCAACGATGGCCAACCCCAAACCAAAACCTCCCGACGCTCTATTTCGACTTTCATCCACGCGAGAAAATGGCATCAAAATAGTCTTGATATCTTCAGGGGGAATGCCAGGCCCATCATCTTCAATCGTAATACGTACATGATGTTGCGATGAATGGCGCGTTGATTCTAGCCTAGTAGATATCTGCACACTTTGACTGGCATACTTTAGTGCGTTTTTGAGGATATTATCTAATGCAATTTGTAAATTAAAAAGGTCTCCTTTTAATTGAACATCCTTCTGACAAGAAACGCTAATTATTTTATCGGGGTTCAAAACTTTGAGTTCATTAACGCGTTCGCTGATGAGCTTAGATGCGTAAACCGTGTCGATAGAAGACAACTCTTTTTGATAGTTGATCTTTGCAAAGGTCAGCATTTGATTTACCAGGTTTTCCAGCTCATCAATATAACGCTGAAGATCACCGGCCAAGGGTTCAGCATGATTTCGCACCATTAACGTTAATGCCAACTGTAATTTACTGAGTGGCGTGCGTAATTCATGTGAAATTGCATGCGTCATGACTTGTTGCTCTGTCAGTGTTTGATTCAACTCATCAGCCATTTTATTTAAGCCATGCGCTAATTGATCAAGAGGCGCGGGGGCATCCACATTCGCTTTTACTGAAAGCTCCCCTCTCGCCCAATCATTACTCACCGAGATAAGACCATCAATATGCCGTCTTATTCGTTGCACTAACACCATCAACACTGTTCCGATGAGTAACAACAGTCCGATCGCGGAAAGCTGTAGGATTGCCTCCTGTTGTGACTCTTCGTGTAGCTCATCCTCAAAATTCTGACGTATGTGATCACTAAGATCGTCAGCACCAGGATCAACATCAATATCTTCAATAATTAACCAGACCTCACTATTTGGTAATGTACTCGATAATGTACTAGGCAAAATTTGAGCCGCTAGAGAAAGGTCATCCTGCACACTTTGATATATTTCGATATCCTTGATGGTTCTGACCCATTCATAATCCACTAAGCGCTCATGAAACGCATCAGCATCAAGCACCGAGATATGAAAGAAGCTCGCATCACTAACCTGCTTCATCAGTTCTAGGTTAACTTGCTGTGTCTCTCGCCAATCCGAAAGTATCGGTTGTGACACTAATTGAATATCTCGATGAAAATCTTCAACACCGGTTTGATGATTGATGTATTCCATCATTGCAAAGAACAACACAACGATTAACACCAACGCGCCAAGTATGCTTAAATACAACTGCCAGAAAAGACTATTGAGAAAACGCATATTATTGGGTCACCAACATATAACCGCGCCCTCTAACCGTTAGGATGCGTTTCTCCTGCCCGGAAAAAGCCCCCATTTTTTTGCGTAATGAAGAAACACGCATGTCGATGGAGCGGTCCATACCATCATATTCAAAACCACGTAACTGCGAACAACATTGCTCACGACTCACGACTTCCCCCGCTTGCTTCGCTAACACCTCCAAGATATCAAATTCGGCACTGGTTAAATCAAGGGAAATACCAGCAATGAGAACACTGCGATTTTGACAGTCGATATGTAGATCACCGAACATCAATACCTCTCCTTTTTTGATGTCTTTGTGCTGTGTACGTTTTAAAAGTGCCTGCATACGCGCGAGCAATAAATGGGGTTTTATAGGTTTGGTTACGTAATCATCTGCTCCCTGTTTAAAGGATGCCAACTCGGTAATGTCATCATCACACCCCGTTAGCATCAGAATAGCACCGTGATAAAACGCTCTAATTTGGGAACAAACCTCAACACCACTGAGTCCAGGTAACATCACATCGAGAATAACAATATCCGGATTCATCTGGCGAATCTCGGATACCGCCTGCCCACCATCAAAAATAGCTTCGCACTCATAACCTTCCGTTTCTAACAGCATTTTGGTTAAACGTGATATTTCCGTGTCGTCTTCAACGATCATCACTTTGGGTGAAATACTCATTTCAGTGCTGTGTCCAATTTGATGCAGTGTTTATTCTAGATGTCATTATGATTTTTCACCTCAACTCGCTTTAATGGGAATGAAACAAGTATAGTTAACCGATGTCATTTTACCCTATAAGGCTTCCGTATCATCATCCCGACATAAGTAAGGTAGTATGCCCTGATGAAGTAGAACTATATTATTGCGGGATCAGAGATAATAGGGGTAAGGTTGCGTCAGGTCGTGTAAGGAAATGTAAGAACGAATAATAACTGTAGTTTACCCATTACAACCCAGGTTCTTTTAGCTTTCAGGCATAAATAGTGTCACTTACAATCACTGACATTCCCTGACTAAGCCTTACCCTGCCACACCATTTTGTCAGTAATAATCATTGCCTCAATATAAGTTAGTTAATCGATAACGACTTGGAGCTAAGGTAATGAGAAACCAAAAAAACATCACTTTACTACACACAGTGTTAGCCACAGCGCTTGCTATGACGTTAACCGCGTGTGGAGGAAGCAATAGTAATAGTAGCAACGGCTCAAGCACTCCCTCTACCGGAAGCTCTAATTCAGCAGGTGGAAACACCACTTTATCAAAACTATTTCCCCAGCGCACAACCGTATTTGACATCCCAATCTACGCTACATCTAACACCCCAAAAGATAAGATATTACACGCTGCGAATGTGATGGCGAAGTACCTGGATAATGATGAGGATGGTAATCCAGACAACCCATTGATTGTGACGCAATTAAAATCTCAGACTGCCGCATTGCTAATGGCAAAAGACTCTCAGGAGATGGAGCCTCTATTTGAAAAATTACCTGAAGGCGGGGCATACCAAGATTTAAATGCACAAGAAACTATTCCTGGCGGTGCTGCCAAAGGCCAATTTGACGCGACATTAGAAGAGGTTTTACATCTCATTACACATGTTGGCTACGCAGGAGTATATCCAGGTGTATTCGGTGAAAAACCTGGTTCAGCGATAGCTGATGCTATGGATGCAGCTCGGGGTGGGCAATTTACCTCGATACCAACCCCCTACCCAGTCGGCGCCTGGTATACCTACGATGACCCCACATGTGATTATAGCTGCATGGTTACAGAGTACACTTATTGGTCATTAACATCGATATTGGGAGCACAAAACTTTTCGGGACGTTTGGCCGAAATTGAGGATGAATGGGCCTTAAATACCCATGAGAAAGTACTTGCACAGGATGCCGCAGTGCATACGATATTAACCGACGCACAGTATGCACTTGCAACAGTATTACCCGACGGAAGCTATAGCGCACAAACGTTTGAGGTTGTCGGTAGCGCCTTAGGGGGCGGTGGATCTACCGCTACTGATAGTAGTGGCGACGTTTTGCAAGACGCTGCAGCAGCCAATCAAGGACGTAAGATTGCGTTTGGTGATGAGTTTAAAATCTACATGATGGACCCCGATGGAACCGATATTCAAGAATTAGCCAATGGCAGTCCAAATGCAGGGTATGTATCTTGGGGCCCCGAAGCCGAATATGTTTACTTTGCCAGTACGAGAGGGTCAGGTAATAGTGCATGGGAAGCATTCAGAGTTAACACTGAAAGCTTAGAGCTGACCCAACTTTCCCTTTTTGGAGAAGACGTCAGATCTCTCGGCGTTTCGTCCGATGGTCAGTACCTCGCCATGTCAATTATGAATGGAAACTCAAACGTCGGCGACAACAATGACAACCTAACCCAATTTCACACCGACATATATATTATCGACATGGTCGGTGCAGAGGCTATCTGGCTGTCAGGCAATACGTTAACTAAAAGCGACATGCGTCTTTTCGTCAGTTCTCCGGCAACAGAACAGTTTTGGTATGAAGAGTTAAATTGGAACCCTGCCCTGCCCAATGATGGTAAAGAACCCATCCTTGCGTTCACCAAGACCTGGCGTTATGACGAGGATGATGTTTCCTATACACACGCATACACGATTCGCGCAGACGGCAGCAGTGAACGGCTAATAGCTGAAAATAAAGATCAGCCGATCTGGGATTTTAGTGGCAAGCGCTTATCATTTTTAGATTTTACTTACTACGATTTCAAAGATGAACAACTGAAAAAAATACAGATCAGTGGATTTACCAAAGAAACTTCAGCGCCAGCAATCTCGCCTGATGGAAAGTTTATAGTGTTTGAAATCGGCGATGAAAACCGCCAAGCAGGAATCGCGCATTTAAGTGAAGAGGCCGATAATGAAGGTTCACTTATCGAGTCGACTTTCGCCTATGAACCCCGTTGGTCGCCAAAACCAGTGAATTAATCAGTGCTGACCATTAATAATCAGGCCATGGATGGCCATTTTTTAAGCAGCAACAAACTCCTTACGCTCCCTTACAAACCATGACACTCGCAGACAAAGTATCGTAGACCTATATGGCAAGATATCCTTTCGTACTTACTTACAATAATTGGGAAATAATAATGCTAAATAAAAAAACCTCAACGATTATCCCCGTGCTATTGGCTTGTGTAGCAATGACAGGGTGCAAAAAGGTTACTTGTGATCACTGCTGTCCCACAGTTTCATAACATCGACAACTGTTTGTTTTTATCTGGCTCGTCATCAATTGGTGGCGAGAACAAATCGTACAAATTTCTTCGATCAAAAAGGTTCAGCTGAA
>MAAB01001213.1_pt1 | contig 61925 bp, 45 predicted proteins | sample 1115991 | NCBI WGS metagenome assembly MAAB01 (sample SAMN04961124, study PRJNA320927) | seawater metagenome | isolation source: sample BD02T18 sea water enriched with oil for 18 days | place: USA:Gulf of Mexico | collected 2013-07-27 | reverse complement strand
ACGGTAACTCACAAGCTTGTTGTTCTAGATCCAATAATAGTGAAGACATATATTTACTCCAATATCGACATACTGCTTATAATTACAGTATAGCAACACTTAAGTAAAACATAGCCAATGCATTTGGATAATACTCAATTAAAAAAGATAACATGGTATAAACTTGTAATTAAGCTATTCTATTTGTTATGGAATTATAAAATTACATCGTTATAAGCAATAGATTAAATACTCCAATATGAAGTGTTATTGTAAAGGTTGTTTTTTGCAAATTTTAATAAATAGACAAAGACATTTTATAGCAATAATATTTGTGCTCTCTTTCGTTGTCCTCAAATCCATTTCCCCTGCTTTTAGCGAGGAGTCTCCCTTACCTTTAACTGAGGTGAAATTACAACTTCATTGGAAACATCAATTTGAATTTTCTGGCTTTTATGCAGCCATTGAAAAAGGATATTTTAGAGAATATGGCATCAGGCTTAAATTTAATACTTATAATAATAATGATAACTATATACAAAACGTTTTAAGTAAAGGGATTGAATTTGGTCTTGCTGGATCTGGTATCATTCAAGGTTATCATAATAATTTAGATGTGAAACTATTAGCCAATTATTACAAGCGCAGTCCCCTTATACTAATAACACAGCCCGAAATCACCTCTATAAAACAACTTGTAAATAAAACTATTCATGGCAAAAGTGAATTACTTTATTCTGGCGGTATCAGAGAAATGTTAAATTTATATAACATTGATCCTTTGAGTATTAGCACAACATTAAACGGTAGCTCAATTGAGTTATTTAAAAACAAAAAAATCAGTGGGATTTTAGCTTTTTCTACTAATGAACCTTTTCAACTGGCACAACAGAATATAGATTTTAAAGTGCATGCCCCTAATCAATTAGGCATATTTACTCAAGATTTAAACTTATTCACCTCTGGAAATTTTGCTAAAAATAATTCTAAATTAGTGAAAAACTTTATCATCGCAGTAAACAAGGGCTGGGCATACGCAATAAAACATCCTGAGGAAATTATTCAGTTAATTAAGTCTAAATACAATGAACAGAATAAATCTATTGCAGCACTTCAATATGAAGCTCAAGAATCAATAAAGCTGATGTCATCGGATATATACCCAATAGGCTCTATTCAAAAGAATCAAATAATTTCCATTTCAGAAAGCATGTTTGCCAACAAAACAATCAATAAAATTAGAAATATCGACAAGTTTCTATTTGAATCTAATGTTGAAAAAAAAACCGACAAAGAGTTATTGGCCTTACTAACAAAGGAAGAATTAGAATATCTAAAAGCCCATCCGATTATCACTGCTCAAAGTGACATAGATTACCCTCCTTTTAATTATCCTGTGGCAGGTAAACCTTCTGGATATAGTATAGATCTGATCACTAAGATAGCTGAAATGCTAAATATAAAAGTTGAATTTATTGAAAATAAAATGTGGTCAGAATATGTGACTCTGTTTAAGCAGAAAAAATTAGAAATATTGCTCAATATTATTAATACACAGCAGCGACAAAAATTTGCTAATTTCACTTCTGACTTTGCTGAAATCCCAACCTTTGCAGTTATTAGAAATAATAAAAATATTGATATTGCAAATCAAAAAAATATAGTTGGGATGCGTATTGCACTAATAGATGGTTACGCCATAAATGACTCAATTAAAAACGCACTTCCAAACTCTACATTTATTTCAGTAAAAAATGTTAGTGAAGCATTGAAATTACTGACAACTCTTAAAGCTGATATCTATTTTGAAGTAGCTGCCGTTATAAATTATCACATTAAAAACAAGTTCATTCCAAATTTACAACTTATTCCTGTAGCTGATGATATAAAACTTATTAATCAAAATTTAAGCTTAGCCACACATAAAGATAACGAAACTCTAAGAAACATTTTACAAAAAACAATGAATTCAATGCCTGCAGAAGAATACATTAGATTGAGAGAAAAATGGTTTATTCAAGATGGAACAGAAAAGGATTCAAAATTTAAATTAACCAAAGAAGAAGAAGCTTATATCGCAAAAAATTCACCTTTCACCTTTTGTCGACAAAATATTACAGGCTATGATGGAAGAGATGTGAAAGTTTTTGACTTCATTACTCGTGATATAGGAATCAAAGTTGAATTAAGTGAACTCATGTCATGGAATGTTGCATTAAATGCACTAAAAGATAATAAATGTGACATTTTAACTAATGCTACAGCAACAGTTGAAAGGCTTAAGGTATATAGCTTCACTCCAGCCTACACACGAATAAAAGAAGCCATAGCTACCAAAAAAAATAAAGGAATGATAAGCGATTTATCAGATCACTTAAGTGAAGATTTTGTCATTGTTAAAGGGCATGTATTAATTCAATCACTCAAAAAAGAATATCCTACAATTAAGTTAGTTGAAGTAAATTCCTCTGTAGATGCAGTCACACTCTTAAAAAGTAATAAAGTTTTTGGTTATATTGATGCTGAATGGTCTCTCAAAAGCCTACTCAATGAAGATAAGGAGAGTAACCTTAAAATTAATGGCCAATTACGAGACAAATTTGATGATCTCCTGTCAATAGCAACAAGAAAAGAAGATGTTTTACTTAATCGTATTTTATCAAAAGTCGTATTATCCTCAGACAAATCAGAAATTGCTAAGGTTTTGACGAAAGATAATCAACCACAGATAAATAAAACCATCAAATTTACTGACGAAGAAAAGCAACTTTTAGCCACTAGAGAAATTATTTTATGCCATTCAGAGAATCGTAAAGCATGGGATGAAATAATGATGGCAATCACAGGAATTAGCCTAATGAAGCTAACTGTCACTGAAATGTCTTGGGGTGAATCATTAATAGGATTAACAAATGGTAAGTGCGATGTTTTACCCCAAGCGACAGAAACAGTCGAAAGAATGAAAACGATGGCATTTTCACCAACAATCCATCAAGAAGAAAGAGTCATTGCAACATTAATGCATCAAACTTATATCACCAATATTGAGAGCCACCTTGATAAAGTATTTGTAATTAAAAAGGGAGATAACCTAATAGATCTTATAAAAGCTGAATATCCTTCCATGAAAATAAAGCTAGTTGATTTTAATATTGATGGTTTAGAAGCAGTACAAAAAGAACATGCTTTTGCTTTCATTAGTGGTATTACAGAATTAGGAAATACAATGAATCAGTATGCGATGTCAAATCTAAAAATAGCAGGTTCTTTACCTGACCGATTTAATGATAAGTGGGCTCTCGCAACGAGAAAAGACGATGTTTTATTGCAAAGTATTTTTTCTAAACTTTTAAAGGTTGTTGACAAGAAAAAAATTCGAGAAAGTATTTCAAGACAATTTTTAGTCAAATATGAAAGTGGTTTTGATTACAAATTATTTTGGCAATTTCTAATTATTGCCCTAGGTATATTAACAGCGGTTATCTTTTGGAATCGACGTTTAGCTAAGCTTAACCTTGAATTAGCCAATGCTAAAACAGCAACTGAAGAAGCACAAAAAACGATTGTAATTCAAGAAAAAATGTCTTCTTTAGGTACACTTACTGCAGGGGTTGCTCACGAAATTAATAATCCTGTAAACTTTACCTATGCTGCGGTTTACATGATGAAAGAAGAAATAACTCAAATTAAAGCTTTTTTGAAAGAGCTCGCAGGTGGTGATAAGGCTGATGAAAAAGTATTACAATCCTTTGACGATAAATTTGCCAAATTAATTGATCTCACTAATACGGCAACAGAAGGCAGCAATAGAATAAAAACAATTGTTCAAGATTTACGTTTATTTTCAAGGCTTGATGATGAAGAACAAGAAAAAATAACTTTAGCTGCTATTATTAGATCAACAACCCATTTAGTAAAAATTCAATTTAATGATATTGATATAGAGCTAGATGTAGTCTCAGACCCTTTAATTAAAGCTTTTCCTGCAAAACTCAGTCAAGTGTTTATGAATATTATTGTCAATGCCAGTCAAGCGATAGAAACAAGAAAGCAAGACGATAGTCAGTTAATAGGCAAAATTAACATTTCACTATTTGAAAAAAATAATTATGTCTATATTGAGTTTAGCGATAATGGCTGTGGTATGCATGAAGAAACACTTAAAAAAGTATTTGATCCTTTTTTTACCACTAAAGATGTGGGGAGTGGAACAGGTTTAGGAATGGCTATATCTTTTGGCATTATTGAAGAGCACGGCGGCATAATTGAAATAAATTCTAAAGTAAATGAAGGTTCTTCTTTAACAATAAAATTACCAATAAAATGGGAATAAATTATATAGAAGTAATATATGTAAACATCTCAGGAGTAAAGAATGTCAGTTTTTTGATATTAGCAACGTACCTCAGGACCAAGAGAGTACATCTGACAAATCTCTAGTTACGTGAATGTCACGAGTTCGAGTCTAGTTAGCCGCTTCAACACCCACATTGAATCAATCTGTTATAGAAAAACTGTTGATTTTATCTATATTGAAAATAATCAATTTCACAATATCACGCTCTTTCTACACGTAGACTGTTTCTAGCAACAAAACCAACCTATTGAACTTTACATCGATTAGATTTGATCTAAATCAACTGATAGTTATTTTTTATAGCGACAAGTATTGTTTATATGAATCTTTATCTATAGTTCATGCTTATAGCCATATTTACTTTAAGGATAAAGCTTTTGACATTAACAATAGGTAAAAAATTAGGACTTTCATTTGGTATCATTTTATTACTCATGACCATTTCTGCCAGCATTACATATTCGCTTATTATTGATAATGAGAACATCCAAGATAAAGTTGTTAACCTGAGAATGAAAACAGTTTTACTGGGCAAAGATGTGATTAATGGAATAAATGAATCGTTAGCAAGCTTACGTGGCTATATGATTTTGGGTAATAACCCAAAGAAAGCTAAAGCAATGCAAAGTACGCGACAATCCGCTTGGAAACGTATCGACAGTGCCATTGATGAATATGATGTACTTGCAAAAAACTGGACCGTACCCGCTAATGTTAAACGTCTCCAAGATATAAAATCAGAGCTTGCAGTATTTAAAATTGCCCAACAAGAAATTGAAGACATTTCTCATACGGATGCCAACATTGAGTCTTATCATTTGTTATTAACCGATGCTGCCCCGAGAGCTTCACAAATGTTAGCTCATATTACCGCTATTATTGATGAAGAAAGTAAATTAAAAGCAACAAGTGCACGTAAATCACTGCTTAAAAATTTAGCTGATACCAGAGGCTCTTTTGCAATAGGGCTTGCCAATATTAGAGCTTATTTGTTGTCAGGAGATGATGTTTTTAAGACCAATTTTGAAGCTAAATGGCAGGTGAATGAAAATAGTGTTAATGCTATTACCGAAAACCAATCTTTGCTTTTTACAATGAGCCAACAAAAATCATGGGATGAATTTATATTTGTTCGTAATGAATTTAAAAACCTTCCTGCACAAATGTTTAATTTACGTAGTGGAGAAGATTGGAATAAAGCTAATTATTGGTTAGGAACTAAAGCAGCACCAAGGGCCAGTAAAATATTGTCCTTATTAAGTGAAATGAAAGTATCTCAAGATCAACTTCTTAGTAATGATATAACTGAAGCACATAGTCTTGTGCAAAAATTAAAATCAACCTTGATATTTCTCACGTTAACTTCCCTAATTCTAGGTGTTGTCTGTTCAGTGATGTTTAGTCGTGATTTACTCATGCGTTTAGGGGGTATATTAACAAGAGCAAAAGATATTGCTGATGGTGATATGACTGGTGAACCTTTAACCGTTAAGGGGAAAGATGAACTTAGCGATTTAACCTCTGCTATAAATCAAATGTCTTTATCACTTGCTGATTTAGTACAAAAAACTGCAGGCTCTATGGTAGAAGCGTCTAAAGGTACGAACAAAATTTTAGTGGCAAACCAAGAAATGGCTTCAGGTATAAATGAACAAACAGCCCAAATTGAGCAAATTTCAGCCGCTGTAGAAGAGCTTTCAAATTCGTCTTTTGAGGTTGCGAACAATTGTGTTAATGCTTCTGATAGCTCAACTAAAGCATTAGAATTAGCCAAATCAGGTGATAGTATTGTTCAAAATACGCTTGCTCAAATGGTGCTAATTAAAGATGCTTTCGACGATAGCTCAGTAGCTATAACATCGCTAAGTCAGCAAAATAAAGAGATAGAAGATATTCTAAGTGTCATTAAAGGTATTGCAGATCAAACCAACTTGCTTGCATTAAATGCAGCAATTGAAGCGGCAAGAGCTGGAGAGCAAGGTCGAGGCTTTGCGGTTGTCGCTGATGAAGTTCGTCAATTAGCGAGTAGAACAACTGAGGCGACCAGTGAAGTAGAAGGAGCTATTGAGTCAATGAGGCGAGAAACTGAAAATGCAGTAAGTATAATGGCTGAAGGTAGTGTGAAGGTTGAGCATGGCGTTGAAATGACTAATGATGCAGCATCTGCTTTAGGTAATATCATTACGAGTGTGGATAATGTTGTTGAACAAGTTCAAGCGATAGCTGCTACGGCTGAAGAGCAAAGTATGACTACTGCAGAAGTTGCTCAAAATACTGAAAGTATTTCAAGCGTTTCTCAACAAGTTGAAAATAGTATTAGTAATGTTGTTGATATGTCTAATACGGTAACACAAGACACTGAAACTAAAGCAAAAGAATTATTGGCAATGGTCTAATTTAAACTAAAATTTAAGGATGAAAAGTAAGGTTAATGACAATGAAGTTAACAGTATTGTAAAGCCTATCAAACAACTAATCGTGATGATTTTTTGAGGACATTTGTAAATATCTAGTCGAGCCTGACCCTGTAACAGGTTTTGTTGCAGGGTCTAAGTTATTTACCTAGGTTTCCAATTTAACTTTATCAAGATTTCATGCACGTATTAAGAGTGCCTCTTAAACAATAGAGCAAAACCTTAATGACTATTGAAATTTATATTTTTGATAATCTCAGCTTGCCCAACCCCCTTGCTAGTAACCATCCCTGCTATAAGAACAATATGAGTTATCTCATTATTGGCTATACTTAGGCACTAACAAAGTAACACTAGCCTCTATTATTATGCTACTCCACAATATACACATTAAATAATACTTAATTTTAACTAGATAAAGTAATAACTTAGCTATAATAAATAAAAAGTATGTCATTAACTGTTAAAAGGATGTTTTATGTTCGTTATAAGGTTGTTGTTTAAGCTTTTATTATTTACTTCTCTTGTTTTTATCACTACTTACACTTCAAATGCATTTGCACAGCAAAAGTATACTATTTACTTAGATGCTGACTTTAGTGGTGCGACCACGTCGAGCTTAGCTATACAGCAAGGTATAACAACCGCACTAGCTGAAGTTAATAACAAGATGCAAGGCATTGAGTTTGAGCTTGTTATAAAAGACCATAGAGCTAATTCATTACGCAGTCGACGTAATTTAGAGAATTTTCTTGTAGATGAACAAGCTTTAATGGTGTTTTCTGGGCTTCATTCCCCCCCTTTATTAGCGAATAAATCTTTTATTAATGACAATAAAATTCTGCTCTTAGATCCCTGGGCTGCAGCAGGTCCTATTACGCGTAGCACTACAACACAAAACTGGATTTTTCGCTTATCTATTGATGATAGTAATGCCGGCAGTTTTATAAGTAAGAAAGCGATTGCACAAGGCTTTAGAAAACCTTACTTATTATTAGAAGATACGGGGTGGGGCCGCTCTAATGAAAAAACAATGACCCAAGCGCTACAAGAGTCATCAATAAAACCTGTTGGTTTATCTTGGTTTAACTGGGGCACAGGCAATAATCACGCTAAAGTATTACTGCGAGATATTAAAGCTAGTGGTGCAGATGTGATCTTTTTTGTTGGCAATTCGGTAGAGGGCATTACTTTTATCAATGCTATGGCTGAATTACCCCCAAATATACACTTACCAATCAGAAGTCATTGGGGAATAACGGGCGGAGACTTTACCCAAAAAGTTCCCTTCTCTCAGCGTGAACAAATTGATTTACAGTTTATCCAAACTAATTTCTCATTTGTTAATGATAATTTATCATCGTTTGCTGAAAGTGTATTAGCCTTGGCTATTAAATCAAATGAAGGTGTAAATAATAAAGGTGATATTAAAGCACAAACCGGTTTTATTCATGCTTATGATCTTACTAAAATTGTCATTGCTGCTATTGGGCAAATTGAGTTAACGGGTAATAAAGATCAAGACAAAGTTCTACTTCATCATGCATTAGAACACTTAGTTACCCCAGTTCAAGGTTTATTGAAAACGTATAAACAACCATTTTCCCCATTTAGTAAGCAGAATCTTAATGCCCATGAAGCATTAACTATTACTGATTATTCAATGGGAAGATATAACACTAAAGATGAAGTTGTTTTACTTAAGTAGAAAGAGTATATGAAGTTAATATTTTTAAATGATTGAGTGATATAGATGATTAAAACGACAGTATCTTTTGCTCTAGCAAGGTTTGTTTTTATTAGTTGTGTTGGTTTAGCGGTGATTATTACGGGTTTGGTGAATAATCATGTTGTTGAGTTGGTGAACACTGAATATGAAAAAATAGCCAAAAGAGAAATTAATACCTTAAATAATAATTATCGTGTACTTATTAATCATCATTTTATTTTATTGAAAGAGCAATCCCAAGGGGCAGTTTTTGTTCAAGCCTTAATGCAACCTCAAAGAAACTTGGGAAAAATAAAAGATTATATGGCAGGCTTAACATTGTTGGGTAAAAAATATGATGAAACCCTGCTTGATTTTGAGGGCACAACTTTACACTCCACCTTAGATACCGCTATAAACTACAAAAAATTTCCTTGGTTGGATGAGTTACTCAATAAAAAAGACAGTAGCTCTATTCAAATATTGAATATTGAGGGCCAATATTTTTGGTGTATAGCGTTCCCTGTACTATATAACCAGCAAGTTGAAGGTGTTTTAGTCGCTAACATACCTTTAGATACCATTCATTCAGGTCAAATTGATACTGAGATACTTGATGGTTTAATGATTGAAGTGGTGAAGGAGGGGCAAACCATTGCAACTTTTGGTAAACTGGTAATAGGCGCTAAGCAGAGTATAGAATGGCAAGATGTAGGGGTTAGTTTTAACTTTACGGTAGATGAAGAAAGTAGGAATGATGCCTTATCTAATTTGGTTATCCAATTGGCTACTTACATTATTCTCGCTATTGTATTCACAACGTTGCTGGCATATTTTTATGGTTATCGCTATTTTGTTAAGCCCATCCTCGCGCTTTCTCAATTAACCTCTAGTCTTGAAAAAGGTACTGAACACAAGTCGCTTCAAGAAGACTTAAGGTTTAGTGAGTTTGCCAGTTTATTTAAGCAGTTTAATCACATGGGTGAAAAAGTAGCCAAAAGGGAACAAGCGTTAAAACAAAGTTACGAACAAATATCAAATACTAATGAGGAACTAAAACAGAGTGAATCCCAATTAGTTCAATCTGAAAAAATGGCCAGTATTGGCGTTCTTGCTGCAGGTGTAGCCCATGAAATCAATAACCCAATTGGTTTTATTCGTAGTAACTTAGAGGTGTTAGAAGATTATTTTTCGGATATCGAAAAGTATTATCATGAATTTAACGAAACACTTGCCAGTGACGAAGAAAAAGCAAATCATAAGAAGCTAGCAAAAAAATATGAACTTGAATTCCTCTTTAAAGACTCACCACCACTGATAAAAAGTAGTATTTCAGGTGTAGACCGCGTTACTGAAATAGTCAAAAATTTAAAAACCTTTGCTCGAATTGACCAGCCGGAAAAAGCACTGATAGATATTAATGAAGGCTTGAGCGCCACCCTTAATATGGTTCATAATGAGTTAAAGTACTGTTGCAAAGTGCATGTGGATTTACAGCCTTTACCCCAAGTGCATGCATTCCCGGGTAAACTGAACCAAGTATTCATGAATTTACTGATAAATGCTGGGCAGTCCATAACCGGTAAGGGCGATATATTTGTCAGGACTTTTATTGATGAAAGTTATATTGTTATTGAAATTGAAGATACTGGCACAGGTATTGATTCTGATGATATTGCACAAATATTTACTCCTTTTTATACCAGTAAACCTGTCGGTGAAGGCACGGGTTTAGGCCTATCTATTAGTCACCAAATAATCGAACAACATGATGGGAAAATAACAGTTAGATCCGAGCTAGGCAAGGGCAGCTGCTTTTCAGTCTACATACCCATTAATTAACACTATGAAATGTAACGAGTATCAACATGAGAGCCAGAAGGACTTCTGCTCGTTGATACGCTTTTTGCTAACACGTCAGTAGATAGCGCTGGACATCTAATGCCCTACTCTCCCATGATTCATCGATGACCGCCTCTTTTCTCGACTGCTTAATGTTAGTAATAGCAAGCAAGTCATCTATATTATCAAGTTTTTCAAAATCAACCGCAGGCACTATTTCGGCATCAGCAAATAGGATTGCTTGATAAAAGGGATTGTCGGAGTCAGCTATTTGCAAGTATTTTCGATATCCATTTAAGGCATTAAAATCTGTTGTAACTATTGGTGTACCGCTAGCTAAGTATTCTCTTAATTTAAGAGGATTACACATTTGAATTTGTTTATTATTGACAAAGGGCAGGATAGCAACATTCCAATTTTGTATGTACTTAGGCAAGTCAGTGTGAGGTTTAGCTCCTAAAAAGTAGACATTGGAAAACCGTTGTAACTTATCAACATCACAATCAATTTTACCAATAAAAACAAATCGCCAATGAGGTAATGCCTTAATTGTATTCACTAATAACTCTTGATCTAACCAGGTTGAAATACTGCCGTAAAATCCAGCGATAGGTCTACCTAGTGGTAAATCAATAGGAGTGTTTTTTACCTTTTGACTAAAAAGTGAAAAATTGACTCCATGTGGAATATTAACCGCTTTGTCACTTGGAAACTTATCGAGTAACTTTTCACTTGCGGTAAAAATATAGCTAGATTTTTCAATTAACTCTTTTTCCTTTTGTGATACAAATTGATGGTCAACACCAGCTAGGCTATTAAAGTCATCGCCGCAATAATATACGCAAGGAGCATTATGAAATAATTCTAAATAGTCAACCGAAGTAGGTAAAGATGTCCAGATAATGGGATCTGAAAAATTGAATTTCTCGCTAGCTACTTTAAGTTGCCACTTTAAAATTATCTTGCTTAATTTTAAAGTAAACCAGTTACTTGCACAGGGGATCACTAAAGGGGTAATTATGATGAAATTACTATTTTCCGGCTCAGTGATATCATTTTTATTGTAGCTATAAAGGGAAGACTTTACCTTATTATAGAGTCTTAGCAAGTCATGTCGCGTTAGCCTTGGTTTTCTTAGACCAATAGAATTCAGCCAAATAACAGGTCTATTCTGTCCTAGTATTTTTACTATATGCTGAGTTGAACTCGGATGCGCTTCCCAGTCCTCCCCAAAAACAATAAGCGGTCTATTTTTGTTTGTTGATACTGAAGCTTCAAAATTGATCATGGTCTTCCCCTTCAATTGACTTTATAATTTTTGCGGGTACACCTGCTGCTAATACAAAGCTGGGTAAATCCTTAGTGACAACACTACCTGCTGCTACGATAGTGCCGCAACCAATGGTTACACCTGGCATTACTTTTACCCCTGTGGCTAACCAAACATCGTCTTCTAAAATAATATTACCAACCTGTGAATCTTCATCGGGTTTACCTAAAGCGCGTAACTTGGCATTAACAGGATGTCCGGGATAACCAGCTAAATAACAATCCCCAGCAATGCGGACATTATTACCTATGCTAATGCTCTTACCTACAGAGATTGAAGTTCGCCAGCCAATACCAACATTATCACCAATGACTAACTGCGGGATGTGTTGTCCGACAGCACGGCCACTGATTGTTGTCATAGCCGCTAACCTAACTTTATCACCCATAACAATGTCTAGGCTGCCGATAACTACGGGTAAGCCACCATATAAGTAAAGCTGTTTGGGATTGTTTCTAAGCCTAGATTTAAATAAAGGTGTGTAATAGAGAATGCGCAATACATCGGCAATAGTTTGCTTTAAGACTATATGAGCTAGATAAAGTAACTTAAACACAAAGGGGATGTTCGGCATCTCTATAGTTTTAATTTTAAACCATAGTGTTTTAATCAGTTGGGCAAACAAACTGTCACTTGTTTTAGCCCACTGCTTAGCGTGATCTATATTAAAGGTACTCATTCTACTGTCACCGATTTAGCTAAATTTCTTGGTTGGTCAACATTTTTCCCTAAGGTCTGAGCACTATACAATGCCAATAATTGCATGGGGATAACGCTGATTACAGGGAGAATAGACTCAGGTATTAGAGGCAATTCAAAGAACTCATCATCTTGTAGGTTAATATGCTCCTTAATACTTTTATCGCCAATAATAAACAGTGGTGCATTTCGTGCCTGTACTTCTTTAATATTTGAAAGTAGTTTATCTGTCAGGGTATTTTTAGGTGCAATAACCAGTACCGGCATCTGCTCATCAAGCAGGGCTATGGGTCCATGTTTTAATTCTCCTGCAGCATAAGCTTCGGCATGAATATAACTAATCTCTTTTAGTTTTAACGCACCTTCTTGTGCAATAGGGGTTAGCATGCCACGACCAAGAAAGAGTATGTTTTTATAGTTAGATAGCTTTTTGGCCATCTTTTTCATAGCACTACAGCGCTGTAATATTTTCTCCATGATATAAGGCAATTGGACAAAGTTGTTCGATAAATCGGCTAATTCAGTCTCTTTTAAAAAGCTTCTTTGTTTTGCTGCCTCAAGGGCCATTTTGTAAAATATAGCTAATTGACAAGTAAACGCCTTAGTCGAGGCAACACCAATTTCCGGACCTGCGTAAATTTCGAAGGTAAAATTTGACTCTCGGGCGATGCTACTATTTACAACGTTGACTAAGGCGAGTGTTTGAGCTTTTTTACTTTTCGCATAGCGTAATGCGGCTAGCGTATCTGCTGTTTCTCCTGATTGAGAAACAAAAATGGCTAACTCATTATCCATGACAATAGGCGATCGGTAACGATACTCTGAGGCTATATCTATTTCGACAGAGATGTTGGCATACTTTTCAAACCAAGATTTTGCTACTGAGGCTGCATAATATGAAGTGCCGCAAGCAATAATGGTAATCTTGTTTAAGTCTTTAAAGTTAATGATTGAATATTCGCTAGTATGGTTATTAACAGATAGCCTTTTAAGCAGATCAACTTGCTCAAATATTTCTTTTTCCATGAAAGAGCTGTGATCTCCTTTTGACACTATTTTTGTGCATTGCTTGTTATTAATAAAGTGAATTTTTTTATTAATAGAGCGACTACAACTTTTTATTTCATTAGCATTTAGTTTTATTAATTCATTATCTTTTGGATAATATACTTTACCGCTATCAGCACCTAACGCCATGGCATCTGAAGCCATATAAGCCCCACTATTTCCCTGTGAAATAACTAATGGACTATCTTGCTTTATTGCGTAGAGGTTATTGCTAGCGCCATTTATTAGTATGCCTAGAGCATAGCTACCTTTTAATTGGCTGATAGCTTTCTCAATAGCCTCTTCTTGGCGCATTTTTTGAGCTAAATAGTGATTTATCAAGTGTGGGATTACTTCACTATCCGTTGAACTATTAAAGTGATGGCCCCATTGTATTAATTGTTGTTTTAGATTTAGGTAATTTTCGATAATACCATTATGTACTACGGATACTTGGCCACATTGATGAGGATGAGCATTGGTTACATTAGCTCTACCATGGGTTGCCCAGCGGGTATGTCCAATGCAACAGTCACCATCGATAGGTTGCACGGATAATCGTTGTTTGAGTTTACTAAGCTTACCCTCTGCTTTTATCGTTTGAATTTCATTATTAGAAAGTATTGAAATGCCAGATGAGTCATAACCACGATACTCAAGTCTACCTAAACCTTCTAATACAGGTTCTATTGCTGATTTTGTCACTGCTCCGATAATTCCACACATAACAAATACCTCTTAAATGATTAACTTACTTCACCTTCACTCCTGCATTTACCAAGCCATAAATTTATTTCGATAATAATCAATGGTATAGTGTGTTTTCTGTGTTTTCACTTTGCAATTTGCAAAATGGATTTTGCTAATTAGGAATGCATTTAAGAATCTGAGAGTAACAGCGTAAATTGCAATATTTCTGTGATGAATATTTAGCTTGCTGAGAAATTTGTAATAAAAAAGTGGGATCTTCAATTAACCTTGTTAGTGCTTTAGTTAAGCTTTTCGTGTTATTAGGAGCATATTTTATACAGTTGACCCCATCTGTTAGTTGCTGATCCCAATAAGCATTATCCGCGGGAATCACGATGGCAAGTCCAGCAGCCATTGCTTCTAAAATAGACAGGCCAAAAGGCTCATTTTCGGAAGTAGAAATGAATACCGATGATTCTGCTCTAATGTCATTTAAATTTTTTGGGTCCGAATACCAATGAATATTATTCACCTTGTTGAAGCTATTTAAGTCGATATAGGCATCAGTTGTCGGTTCAATATAACAAACACTCGCAAAATATTTATCCCTCTCCTTAGAATGACTATTTAGCTTGGTCATAGCAGCTATAAATAATTCTACACGCTTCCACTTTAGTAACGAAGCAGCCCATATAAAGCCAATTTTACTATTTTTTGTTTTGGCTTTTATTGTTGAGCAATCAATACCATTAACAAAAGGTTTAAACTTTTTGTTTGCGATGTTGTTACTGCTATTTGGGGGGGAATTCTTACGGTAGGATTTTAATGCATATAAAATAGATGCATGGGTAGATGGTAGGTAAAATACCTGTTTTGCTCTTGTTAAAGCAAACCCAGATACTTTGGATTTAGCTATGTTTCCCTGGATTAATTGAATAATATCTATATTGATTAACTCGGTTAGCAGGTAAAGCGAAAAATCGACATTTGGTCCAGAAAAACCAATGATTTTTGTAAACCTCTTCAGTATTATCATGTTAGCTATCAAGGAAAGTAAATAGACAAAATGTTTTATAAAATACAATATTCCGGTTGTTTTACTCTGTAACCAACGAGGAGATAATAAGGGCACATAGTGCAGATTATTATTGCTGATATCAGCCCATGAGCCTTTATCGTTTGAAATAACCCATACTTCTATATTACTGGGTAATTCAGCAATGATGTTTTTCATCACTTGTTTAGAGCCGCCTTTATAAGGCACAGGATCATATATCAGTACGCGTTTAATCATGACTATTTCTCCATGAAAACTTCAGTATAAGGTGTTTATAGGCTCTATTGAACGGGGTAACTAGGGCTTTAGTCAAAAGTGCTTTTAGTAATATTTTTATGTGTAAGATGATGCATGTGATAACACTGTGCTTGGTTTTACCTTTTAATAAAGTTTGATAAGCAAGATTGAAAGCCATAAATTGCTGGTCTGAAGAGAAATTTTTTACAATATGTTCTTGTGCATTTTCAGCTAACTTTTTTCTTAGTAGAGGTTTTTCTATCAAGGACTTTATTGCGTTAATAAGTGCATTAGTATTGTTAGGAGATACTAAAAGGGCATTTTTATTGTCAGTATATATTTCATCTATGCCATTGATATTGCTGGTGATTATAGGGAGTTTGGCAATACTCGCTTCGGCCAGTGTTAGGCCAAAAACTTCTTCAGAGGGGACTGAAATAAAACAATCAGCATTGCTTGAGTAAATTTCTGCGACATTATCACTAGCTGAAAGTAATTTAATTTGACTATGTAAACTTAGTTCATCAATAAGCTGCGTTAGCTTGTTCTTTTCACCACCCGAGCCAACAATAGCCAGTTTAATTTGATAGTCATTTTTTAATTTATCTACCGCATACAGCAATTGATGCACTAATTTTCTAGGGATTAATGAGCCCATATACAAGATGACAAAATCAGCCTTTGTTGCAGACAGCTCTGCTCTTATATTTCGAGGCGTGGGGCATAATACTCGTTTTGGATCAACACCATTATAAATAACATCTACTTGCTGATTGCTAAATTCATTGTGCTTAAAAATTTTAGTGACTGATTGGCTGACACCTATAATGCTATCTGCGCCGTGAAACAATAAGGTTAACCTGTCTCTGTACATATAACGCGCATGTAAATGCAGTAATAATGGAGTACCGCTAAATTTACAAATAGGGACCATCCATTGGCAGGGCGCGCCATTATTACAATGCACTAAAGAAATTTTGTACATTTTTATTATTTTTTTTGCTTTAAGTAGTAACTTAAAAAATTGTAAAAAATTCCATCGAGGTAAAGTCCAGTAACCTAGGCAAACAAAATTATCTTTAATAACCTCAACGCCTAAATCAGTTGCTTCTTTGGCTAAAACGTCACTATTACACCAAAGTACTGGAGTGTAATTATTTTCTTTTGCTGATTTTAGTAAGTCTAATAGCACAACTTCACTGCCTCTAATCCAGTTCTCACCGTAGTGAACATATAAAATTTGTGTTTTGAGTACTTTATCTTGTGAAATATATTCAGACATTTTAGCTCTCCTGTTTACTAATAAATAGGCTATAGATCAGTGTCATTTTTTATTGTTTTTCTGTGGCGTTGACGCCCTTTTTTGAATTCAAGTAACGGTTTAACGCAATAACTAAAGCCACTTGTAAATATATTGCCCAAATAAAGCCTTGGGTCAAAAATGTGCCTGAAATTATAAAGCCAATAATGCCGGCTGGAGCGGCATTAAGTGCGACACGTATTCCTGGGGTATGGTGTTCGTCGTTGACAGTTTTCAACATTTTTAAAGACATCAGTAAAGTGCTGACAATTAAAGAAACGAATAAGGTAAGGCCAACGAAACCAGATTCAGCCAATACACCAAACCAAGTAGAATGAACAGCATGATTCATTCCATCCCAATGTGGGCTATATTCAAAATAATTGTAATAAAAATTACTAATACCTACACCTATGATGGGATTATCGAGTGCCATATTCCATGCGGCTTCCCATGCATATAATCGACCCATTGCAGATTCGTCTATGCCTTCTTCAGCAGCGCCACCTGAAGATCGTTCACTGATGCCCGCAACAATAAATAAAATCATTACAGAAATTGCACCACCAGAAAATAATAAAACTTTGGATTTTACCCTGTTATAGGCAAATAGGCTTACTACCGCTAAAAATCCTAATAAACCGCCTCGGCTTTGAGTCGCCAATATTGCATAAAGTAGAATACAAAACGTAGTAAAGCTAAAAAGTCGTTCAAATTTTGAAAGTGATTTCTCTAGAAAAGTGGCTATAGAAAAGGCCATGGGATACAAAAGTACCAGCGCTAAATCATTTGGATCGCCAAGTAAAGACCCTATGTTTCGACCTATGGTGACTCGAGTACCTTCAACTAAACCAATATTGTTGAACTTGTTAAATAAGGCAACCAAGCCAACACAAGCACCAGCAAAGATAAATACCCTACTCGCGGTAATAAAGTGGATTTCTTTACGCATCATCCAAGCAATGATAAAAGTCATTAATATAATTTTACTGTAAGTTCCTGACCAAGACTTTACTGCTACGGCGACATTGCTAGCAAAAGGGATAGCAATGGTAACTAGTATAAAAAATAGAAATAAATAGGTGAATTGTGGGCACCAGTAAGGGTGAAGGTTTTTACTGATGGTAGCCCGTAAAAAAATAATAAATATTGCTGCTAACGCTAATAATAGCGGTAATTTTAATGGCTCTAGAAATGGAAATACTTCATGTATACGGAAAAACGAAAAAACGACAAAGGCTAACACAATATAAAACGAGAAATTAACCACACCCCAAAGAGCAAAGGGAATGAATCCTATAACAATGAGAATTAAAGGATGAGGGAAAAAGTATAATGCAAATGTCGTTAGCATTAATATCAGCATCATGCATGTCATTGTTAAAGGAGAAGAAGTCATGCTTAGCTCACTTGCCCAAACCAGGTGGCGACAACAGCAGCGCTAATTGCCGGATATAAATAACCAAACTTGTACGGCAAGTAGATCTTCTTTTGACTGAAATAATAGAAAAGTACTAGTCGGGTGAACCCTGCAACAATAAGCGCTATTAATGCGCCATTGACGCTAAATAGTGGTACTAAAAGTATCAGTAACAATCCACCAACGGCACTGGCTACTAAATTAATATTCATCTGTACTTTTGAGCTTTTTTCTACGAAACAACCCAGATTTAATAGGTCAGATAACATCTTTAATAAGGTGCAAAGCAATAACCAAGGTAGAATAACAATTGCGCCATGGTAAGCGACAGGTGTTAAATGCTGAATAAGTAACGGTCCTAGTAGGCCGAGGACTCCGCATATAAGTACTGAAATGATGGCGCCAACAACAGCAAAATGTGCATTGATATTTTTACCGTCATATTCTTTAAGCACCGAAAAACGTTTAGGAAACCACCAAAGTGTAAAGGGTTGAATAAGCAGAGCAGGGACTAAGGCGAACTTGATTGCGATGGCATAGGCAGCAATTTGGGTGGCACCAAAATAATCAGCGAGTAGCCACCTGTCCATGCCAGATAAAGTAAATGTCGCCGCACCACCAATAAAAATAGGACCTGCATAAGTGACGATGCATTTAAGGTGGTTTATAGAAAAACTTATCCTTGTTTCTTTTAATTGAATAATACATAAGATTATTGCAACAATGACTGAAGAGACAGCGCCAGCGGCTAAAATACTGGTGATTCCCCATCCATTGATCAGCCAATAAAAAGTAAGTGACACTTGTAGTACTACTTTTAACATCGTAATAGTGAAAAATAATCCAGCTCGTTCAGTAATGCGTAACCAGGCTAATGGAATATTTATTAATCCACCAAAAGATAATGCTACGCCAAGTAAATAAAGCTCATTTTCTGTAATATCTCCCGGTAAAAAAGGCAGTAACGCTTTAGAATAGAAATGGAAAATCGCATAAGAAATAAGTGCTATTACGCCGGCGACTAATAAACATTCGGCTGCATGGCGTTGTTTTTGTTCAATACCATTAGCTAAACCGACAAACCGATATAATGCTTCGACTAAACCAAAGCCTAAAACGATGGATACAATATTAGAAAATACCACCAAAACCTCTAATCGACCGTAGTCTGATGGCATTAAGTAGCTGGTGTATATAGGTAGCATTACCAAAGAAATACCCTTCATCAGAAATATGCTTAAACCATAAAGGGCCGATTGGTTTAATAGATTTTTATATCTACTACTTAGCATGTGGCCCCCTTATTAATGCTTTTTGGTAAACATTAAATATCTGAGGAATAACGGTGTTACAAGAAAAGTTATTTCTAATGTGTAAATAACTAAACAAGGACATTTTACTTCTTTGTGTCTTTGATAATGTCTGACCCTGTTTAATTGATTCAATAAAAGACTTTTCGTTAAATGGTGCGATTAACCAGCCACTAAGATCATTGATAACCACAGATGAAATTCCACCAATATCAAAACTAATAACAGGAATTCCTCTAACGAGTGCTTCAATCGCTACGAGTGGTAAACCCTCTTCTCTACTGGTAATACATAACAGGCTTATCTTGGGCCAATGTGGGATCATTGATGTTACATGTCCCGCTAATTCCACGTTATCAGACGCAGTAGCACTTATCTCATCTAGCATAGGTCCATCGCCATATATTGAAAAAGTGTACTGTGGTAATTGTTTAGCTAAACGGATAAATACATCGGGACCCTTCTCATAACTTAAGCGTCCGACAAAGGCTACTTGAGTTGCGGGTATGGTAGTTTTAAATGACTTAGCAGGTAACTCAACAAAGTTTTGAATTACCTCAGCGGTTGAATTTACTGATTTTTTGATTTGTTTAGATACACAGATACAGGGATAAAAATGGGCTGTTATACGGTCAAACCATGAATATAATCTAATTTTAATATTGCCTTTTTCACCAGAGTGAAAGGTGGAAACTACCGCTTTGTGGGTTAACTTACAGCTAATTCGACCAATAATTCCGGCTTTATAGCCATGGGTGTGAACAAGACTCACCTTTGAGTTTTTTAATAATTTATATAGCGCATTAATACTACCATCTAATTTTATTAGTATTGAGCGAAGGAATTCCTCTGACTCAAAAACAGGATGTTCTCCATAGTTATTCAATAAAATAATTTGCACGCTATGACCTGATTTATGAAGGCCTTTAGCAAGATTAGCTACATGCGTTTCGATGCCACCATAATCTCGACTATCAAGCAATAATACTATTTTTAGATTTTCTGTTGTCATGATAAACCCCTGCTAAACGTCTTATACGTTGAAATTGCATAATCTAGGCCAGTTAAAAAAGAAATTAGTAGGGGGTATACCCAAGCAATATGAAGATGCAGGATTCAGCTGGAATTAAAAACGTATTTACGCAAGGCTTTGATTGAAGAAAATGGTTGTTCCATTATCGAAATCAATAACGCGGCATAAATCGTTTTTAAACCAGCCCTGCTGGGATGTCTGAACTAAGCATGCACTTCGTTGTCTCCTTTTTTAAGGGAATAACCATTAATAAAAAGAGACGCCTTGATCATATTAAGTTCAGGCATCCTGAAACTAGCATCTTCAAGTCGCTTGGGTATAAGTGGCGCGATATCTAAAAAATGAATTATTATTCGCAAATTGCACAAAGTGCGAGAGCTTTGCAAAGCAAATTCGAAATGACAGAGAGATGGGTAGTGGTAATCAGTAAGCTTCTATTTTTTGAGCTAGAATCAAATGATGATAGATAATATTATTTTTATGAGGTGGTAAAAACGATGGAAATGAGGTTAATCGTAGGGCTAATACTAATATTAATGCCAAGTCTAATTTGGTTGTTGTTAAGGCCTATTCACTCGCCTTGGTGGTTAGAAAATATCTTATCAAGTCCCCTCATTATATTAGTTATTTTTAGTTTCTTGATGTTAATACTAAGTAACTTTTTCTCATACCTGCATAGTTTAAGTTATTACTTAAGTGGTTTTTTAGTTAACTTTATTTTGGTAATATTTTTAAATAATACCATCAGTCTAACTAACCTAGCATGTAGTGACTCAGTTACTTTTTTCCAATTCAACATCAAGTATAGCGAAAAGGAGCATGAACTCAGTGAATTGATAGAGCACCTTATTGCTAAGCAATACCACTTAATAGCCCTGCAAGGCGTGAGTCAGCACTCAAAACAACAAATTATCGAAAAGTTAAGTCCTTATTACCCCTATTTTATTCGTGGTGAAAATGTGCATCAACAAGTTTATAGCGATCAATTACTGTTTAGCCGTTATGCTTTTTCTAATATTAAGTATTACAAAAATGGTCATCGTGCATTTTTAATCGCGAGTCAATGGCATTTACCATTAACCGACATCCACTTATACACTTTACATCCCCCGTCACCACGTAATGAAAATTTTTGGCGAAGCAGGAATCAAACCTTATACCAATTAAACTATGCGCTTAAAACCTCACTAATGCATGGTCCATCAGTTGAGGGCTCCCAAGTAAATAATTTATTAATGAGTCGTTCATTAGTCATAGGGGACTTAAATATTTCAAAACATTCAAATCGAATAAATTTATTGAAGCAGGGCATGAATACTGAATTTGTTAATTCATGGCCAAACCAGCGCTACGTTACTTCTTTCTTGGGTGTAGCCATTGACCATTTTTTTGTATCAAAACCCACTAATATTTGTGTTCGGCAACGTATTAACAAATTTAGCTGGTCTGATCATTACGCTATCAAAACTCAAGTAGATTTTAAAAAGTAGCTTATACCTTACCTTAATAAAGCGGCCAAGGGCGAGTACCAAATAAAAGTTAAAGGCTTACTTCGTCGTTATTAATTTCGATAAGGGCGCTGCATTGGTGTCGCTTCTTAGATAGAAATATTAAGTAGCACTAGACCGGCAAGTTTCTTTCTAAGATTAGCCATGAAGCGAGGAAACAAATGTTCAAGACGATAGGTTTCTCTTTGTAATTCGGCTAATAAGGAAGGATTGTTTTTATCGTTTATTATCGAACCAATTAAGTTAACTTTTTTTAGTTTAAGCTTTTCAACGCTTTCTTGTATCAAGTTAGCTGGTGTTGTTCCTGATTCAATTACCAGTATTGTTCCTTCACATACGTCACAAATAATCTCTGCAGGTATATTACTCTGGTTGAGTGAAGTTAATGATGAAGAGTCAAAAACAATACAATCAAAATCGGCTAACCATTTTTGTATAGATTCAAGTAAAAAGTGGCTTTCTCGATAATGTAGAACATCACTGATATTTTGTGGAGCTGGGAGTAAGCTATATCCTTTACCTTCAACTGTGATAATTTCATTTGCTGTAACATGCGTGGTTATTGATTGTCGTAAAGCTTGTGATAAAACAGGGTTAAAGGTGTTCATCTCAACCAGTAAAATCTTTTTTCCAACAACTTGCGCTCGTTCAACAAGCGCTTGAGCAACCGTGGATTTACCTTCTCCAGCTTTAGCCGATGTAATGGCTAATGTTCTATAACCTGAGCCTATAGTTTGATTGTAAATCGCTTCAACTTCAGCATAATGAATAGGTAATTCTTGCATATTATAGCCCTCCAACAATGGCAACCAGTGAGACAACGCTAAGCATATCTTTGACATTAGCCATAAAAACATTCCAATTACTTTGAGATACATCAGGTACAAATATTGTATCCCCCACACGCACCAATGGTAGTTTGGTGAAGTCCGGATGCTCAATAAATTCTTCTAAGTCAAAGGCTTGGCTGATGTTTTCTTCTTTTTTACTTCGTGAAATATTTACGACCATAATTTTTTCTAAATAAGCGGTTTGAGTGGGTCCTCCTGCTTCGGCTAAAATATCTAAAATGGTCATGTCAGCGCTAAACTTGTAACGTCCAGGTTTTTCTACCGCGCCTATTATTCTTACAGTTTGTTCTTTTTTATTGTCAATCCATGGTTTGTTTCTTTCTGGCACATAAATAGTGTCACCTGATTTTACTTGCGGTAATAAAGTTTCATCGCCAGTTTCAAAGTATAAACCTAAATCAAGGGTGCTTACTTTACTTTGATATTTATTACGATGAGTAATTTTTATATTATGAATATCTGCATGTTGATTAGGTCCATCAGCAGCTGAAAGTATATCTAAAATATGTAATTTATTATTAAAGGCATAACGTCCTGGTTGGCCTACTTGCCCGAAAACATATATTGATGACTCTTGCGATTGACGTAACCAGCGAGCTTTATTATCGATAACATCACGTGGTCGTTCACTGATAATAATAGTGTCACCTGCTGCAACGTTAGGCAACAAGGAGAAGTCGCCCCCTTCTGTGATGAAGTTGTCTAAATCGAAAGGCTCCATTCGCTTTGACTGTCCTTTTTTTAGTACCCTTACTTGGGACATATCAGCATCTTGAGTAGGCCCACCGGCGTGCGCTAAAATATCAAGAAAACTCATCTCATCCCCCCATTCGTATCGACCCGGTTTTTTTACAGCTCCCATTATTCGAATCGATCTATCAGGCGTGATTTTAAGCCAAGACTTTTCATTCATGTCAGTTTTTTCAGGGACAAAGATAGCATCACCCGGCGAAACTGTCGGTGTCGTTACTTGGGTTAATCCTTCGGTATAAGCTTGTAAATCGAAAGCATCAACTTCCCCTGTTACGCGAATAATTCTAATTTTTCTCGACTCGGCAAAACGAGTAGGACCACCAGCATTGGCTAAAATATCAAAAAACTTTGTCCCTGCTGGCGCTTCATATGCCCCGGGCTTAAAAACCTCGCCCATAACATAAACGGTACGCAAACCACTTTTAACTTCTTCTTCTTGGATAGGAACGAATAAGGTTGAACCGGGCATGATTGTTGGCATATGAGAGGCATCGCCAGTATCCAAATAGGTTTTTAAATCAAAGAGCTCAGGTGAACCGTTGTTAATGACCCGGATATGTTCAACACCTGCATACCGAGTGACGCCGCCAGCTCTCATTAGCATATCGACCACTGTATTTCCTTCTTTAAAAGAGAATACGCCAGGTCTGAGTACTTCACCAAATACTTTAATTGCTGTTTCGGCCTCTGAGCCATCACCACTGGCAGATAGTGTTGCTGCATCAAAGTCCATTTGAACATTACCAATTAAAGGCGAGGCGGGTACAAAGACGACATCTAAGGGTTCTATGGTCGGTAAAATTGAAAAATCACCTGTGTCCAAGTACTTTTTATAATCAAAGATGGTTACCTTGCCTTGACGATTTAACTGTATTCTATCTAATTGAGCGCCTGCTTTAGCTCCGCCGGCTTGCTGAAGCGCCATTTGTATATTACCGTCTTCTGGTAAATCAATCATTCCTGGTACTTTAACAAAGCCTAATACCTGAATAGGTACCCGTCTTTCAATTAAGTACACTTTAAAATTATTGATGGCGCGATACTCTTCACCTAACAGTTTGGCTAGATCTTTGTTTGCTTGTGTTAGTGTTTTACCAATAATTGAAACGTTACCTATTTCAGGTAATTTGAGCGTACCATCACGCTTTACTTGAAAGGGCTTTTCAAAGTCAATTTCACCGGGGATTTCAATTTGTAGTACATCACCAGAACGAATGATAATTTCAGCTGATTGAGCATTATTCATAACAAATATACAACTCAGCATTGCTATTAATAATTTACACATGGTCAAATATCCTTTTTACCGCTGGTATTTAAAAATAAGGTGATCGAGGTGTAGCGATTAAATACTCTTGAAATATCACTGTGCTCAACTTCCCTAATATTTTCTTCACCTTTGTTTTTTACAATAATTTGTGAAGACTCAATGCCTTGTTCAATAAAATAGTTTGCAACGCTTTGCGCTCGTTTTTTACTTAATTGACTATTATAGGTAGCGCTACCTTTGCTATCTGCATGTCCGATGATGAGCAATGTTGAATTAGGATAACTTTTAATTAATTCAATCAGTTTATTGAGTGAGGGGTAATATATGGGTTTTATTTTGTCTTGGTTAAAATCATGCAATGTTTCAGTAATTACTATATTATTTTTTTCAGTAGTCTCCTTTTCCTCAATTCCTGTTTTAGCTATTGATGAATCTTCACATTGATTGTAATCACCTTCATCGTACCAACGTTTAAGTACTGTTTTTTTATTGGAATAACCACAACCTAACTGACCATTTATATAGTGATTTATACAATTTATTTTACGAATTTGCCGGTCAAAATCGACCAAGGTTATAAAAGCATCTTTTTCCATTTCGGCATTATGTTCTGCTCTTGCACGTGTTAAATAGGATTGTGCGATAGCTAATTGCCCTGATATACATCGTTTAGATTCTTGTTGCTCTAGTCTTAATAGTTGAGACTCTGCGCTGGTAATATAAATTTTCATTTGCGCTTTGTTTAACTTTTCAGATATTTCAACATTTGATAATAGTTGAACATTGGATGTTGATGTTTTTGATGTACTACATGCTGATAATGCCATGACAGCGCATAGTGACACCAAAACAGGATTAGTATTCATTAGCTGGCAACTTGCAAGTTGGGAGATGTTTCAAAGTAACAGTTGATACTTTGGTAACAATTGATTGTTTTATCTAAAAATAGCATTTGAAATAGCTCGAGTGGTTGCTGTGTTAATCCAGTGACGGAAACACTAAAGCCTTTAGCAGCCATCCTTTTATATAGATAAACGATTGCACCAATACCTGATGAGTCGATAAACGGTACTTGCTCGAGATCGAATATGATATTGGTACTAAACTTACTGTACGCTTCTATATCATCTTTCATAAGCTTGACCGAATCGGCATCAAAGTTTCCGTTAAGTTTAATAATAAAATCGTTATTTATTTTATAAGTTTCATTTAACATAACAAACCCACCTTTTAAGTTAATACACAGTAGGTATTGCAATGTTTGCGCCATAAATAATAGAATTAAATATCAATAACTTACATTGTAGGTGTTCTATTGGAGATCGAAAAGGAGCATAAAATGCAAATTGCGAATAGCAAAATGCGAATGAGTTTACTCTTTGCCTGCGCTATTATGGATTTATTTGCTGAACTTAATGAGAAAGGCAGAACTATTTGTATGGTTACGCACGATTAGAGGTTTGCTAAACGTAGTCGAAGTATCGTTCATTTAGATGATGGTATATTGCGTTAAACAATTTAGTAGGCCATTTGTTTATTTGAAAGTGATCAATAAATTAGTCGCTTTGGTATTCATATCGTTAGTTAACCTGAACTCTGGATAATGAGTGCTTGATATCCAAGTAAAACAACAACTTAAATTATTGATGACAAACTTTACATAATTAAGTAGCGATATACTCCATCAATGTTTCAATTTATTCGATTATCAAGGCAAAACGTTTATGAATAACTGGTTATTTATCGACGTTTTAACGCTTAGAATCGGATAAAAGGGAATGTTGAGCAAGTGCTGCTTATCCAGAGTTCAGGTTAGTTAATATTGTTTAGTTCTTCTCGTTGAATTAATTCAAACAACTGATCTCGATAAAATGGCTGCAGATGCCTGCCGCCATTATCCCCAGGAAGTTTGGCAATGGTATAAGGTTTACATAGTTCGATTGAAGCAGAAACGCGATGACAGGGAATTAAGGAATGAACTGTTTTTGTTAATCCGAGATCCTTCATGAATTCTAGCTGGTAGTGTATTTCGTCGTGTTGGCTGTAGTCGCTACCGAATTCGTCTTCAACATTGGTAATGAAATATACTTTTAGCTTGCTGTTATGATTAATAACATCGATGACAGCTTCCATTAATAAACAGGGTAGGCTACTGGTAAAAAAGCTACCTGGGCCAATAAATAATACATCTGAATTTTTTAAAGTATTCAATACTTCTTCGCTTGGTTTAACTGCTGGTGTTAAGACGAGTTTATTAATGCCTTGGCTAGCGTGGTCATCAACTTCAACTTCGCCAACATGACATTGTTCACCTGAATAGCTCACTAACTGAGTCACAGCATCAGACATAGGTAAAATGTTTGCCTTAATCCCTAAGTATTCCCGCATTACCTGTACCGTCTCTGTCGGCCTGATACAAAGAGAGTCAACGGCGCAAAACATTAAGTTGCCTAGGCTATGCCCTGATAGGTCGCCTACATTGTCAAAGCGGTATTCAAATAGCAGTGATTTAGTTGAGGGCTCTTTAGCGGAGGCTGATTTACTTAACTTTGATAAACAATAGCGTATATCCCCCCAAGAAATTGTATCGCAACTTTCTCTTAGGCGGCCAGTAGAGCCACCATTATCGGTAGTACTAACAATGCCTGTTAAATTGACAGAATCAAAATCATTAATTATCTCTAGCAGGTGCCCTAAACCGTGGCCACCGCCAATACATGTCACATTAATATCTGTCATAGGCTAATCCTGCATTTTGAGGTGGCTTGGGTATATCCCCGTCACCATTCAAGATGCGGGTTTCAGAGTGCTTGAGCAATTTCAATTCAAGGCGCTGTGATGAAATAATGGTTGTTCAGGAGAATATGCTCCTGCATTCTCTAATAAGCTACATCCATGTAGCGCCATTATAAGTTACAGCAACGATGAAGTGATGTTGCTCAAACACTTCTTCGATGGGTTTAAAGTGGCCTTATACCGCGTTAAATAATCAAACCATAAGAATCACTATGCTTAATTATTATCCTTGCCTAAAGCCATTTTAATTCCCACTGAAATCCTGCACTTTGATTGGTAACGGGTATATATTATTGACCACGACCTAACACCATAATAAGTAGAGTTTTGAATACTATTTTTAAATCCATTAACAACCATGTATGTAGTTTAGTAAGTGATAGCGAGTATGCAAAGTCATAACCTATTTTAGTTTTAACATCATCAATGCAGGTATCATATCCTTGATGTACTTGAGCTAATCCTGTAATTCCAGGTGTCATGTCGTAAGTACGCTCAGAGTAAAAAGGGATCTCTTTGTCTAGTTCTATCACAATTTCAGGCCTTTCTGGTCGCGGACCGATAAGTGACATATCACCCTTAATAACATTGATAAACTGAGGTAGCTCATCAAGACGAACTTTTCTAAGTAATCGACCAATAGCAGTTAACCTATTATCGTTACTTGTTGCCCAAACAGCACCAGAGTTAGCTTCAGCATTAGTAACCATAGTGCGGAATTTGAACATGTTAAAATGTACCACTTTTCCATCTTTCATTTTACCTACCCTTAATTGACAATAAAAAATGTCACCTTGTGATGATAGTTTTATCATCAGTGCAATAACTACAAATATGGGCGATGTAAATATCAGACAGACTATTGAGAACACTAAATCAATGACTCTTTTAAGTAACGCAATACTTGGGTGTACGAAGCTAATGTGTTTCATAAGTTCTCCTAAATTTTAGTCCAAACTTTTTCTTGTAAACCAAAGATGTATTTTAAAGAGCCTTTTAAAGCGACCCAATAACCATTAACTAAATAACAGATTAATCTTAATGCATTTAATTTAGGCGAAATATCAAAGATATTAATGATCATAACCAAGCCATATAAAGATATTTGGCAAGCCAATAGTGATAAGAAAAAAGAGTGGCTTGGCACAAGATAAATATTACTAATAAAAATAAATATGAAGATAAAAGGCATTACTGCTCTTAATGCTTTACCTGAAGCGAAGTTTATAGCGTTCCAACCATATTTGGGTGATAGCAAAGGCAACAAATAAATGAGTTGTTGAAAGTTACCCGCTGCTATTCTTAAGCGTCTACTCATGTCTTGTTCTAAATTGACTTGCTCAAGTTCGATGGCAACGACTCTAGGCTCATATATCACACGATATCCTTGCTTAATAACATTCATGGGGATCAAAAAGTCGTCATTAATGGTGTCTGCCGGAACATCCTGGTAACAAGACTTTCTCAGCGCGTAAAAAGCCCCGTGAGCACCAAGTACGCTAGCGATAGAGCTTTCTCTGGATTTAAGCATTGATTGATATTTCCAGTAACATTGTTCCCCAGCAGTTCCTTTTTGAACAAACTTATAGCCCCCTGAAACAGCGCCAACAGTAGGGTTTTTAAAGTGACTATCTAACATCAGTAAGCTATTAACAGGTAACAATGCCGAGACATCACTAAAGACGATATTGTCAAATTTTGCTATTGCGACACCTTTTTTGAGTGCAGCTACTTTGCCATTATTATCTTTTAAATTGACCAATTGCACCTGTAAATCAAGGCAAGCAAGTTCAGCTACAGTTTGAACTGCAATTTGATGAGTATCGTCTTGGCAACCATCACAAAGCAAAATCAATTCATAGCGATCACTGGGGTAGTCGATAACGCTTAAGTTTCTAATTTTTTCCGCAATAAATTTAGCTTCATTAAATGCTGGGATAATAATAGAAAAACAATTTAATTTTTTGTCTTCCGCGCTAAACATATAACGACGTTTTTTAATTACCGGGTTAAGTTTATTTGTATTCTTATTCTTAGTTATTACCTTAAGCATTAATGGATAAATAGCATGATGGTAGATGACTAAAAATATCGCCACAGCAAAGAGAATGATCATTATTAGGTCTAACATAATTTCCACCTTAGATTCTGTTGAGTCAGTGATACATATTGATTAATCATCTTGTCGATTGAACGTTTTTTTTCTACAAATACTCTCGGTGATTGATTAGTTTGTTGATTGAGTGAACGTAGTAATGCTTGTGCTAATAATGTCGGATTATTAGGTTCAACAATAATACCTGTTTCACTACAGACAGCTTCCTTACAGCCGCCAACATCAGTTAATACTGCAGGAACTCCACAGGCTTGAGCTTCTAGGGGGGATAAAGGTAGGCCTTCGTTATTTGATGAAAGGCAGAAAACATCAAGTAGAGGGTAGAATGTTGTCATATCATTAACGTGACCTAAAAAGAAAACTCTTTGTTGTAAATTTAACTTAATGACCAGCGCTTTTAGCTGTTGCTCTAAGCTACCTGTTCCTGCGAGTAACAAAGCAATGTCACTGGGTAAATTATGTAATGCCTTAATTAATACATCATGTGCCTTTACTGTTTCTAATCGAGCGGCACAACCAATAAACCTGAGCTCTGTTGGTAACTTTGCTTGTTTAAGCAACTGTCGTTTATTTATTGTTGAGGGTTTAAACTTATTGATATCTATACCATTAGTAATGACAATCGGATTTAAAGGTGGCATTAAGCGATTAACTTGCTGGGCAACAAATCTGGCGTCAGCAACATAAATAGGGCGAACCAAAGCAATAACTAGTTTTTGTAATAATCTCGCTTTAGTATTTGCTAGATGCCAGGCATCATGTTCGGTATGTATAATATGTTTTACGCCAGCTAGTCTTGCAGCAATACCACCATAAACTAATGGTCCTATGTGATGGGTATGGACATACATAGGGTTGACCGTTGTAAAAAATTCAGCTAATTGACTAAAGATATTAACCTGCCAACCCGGTTTTTTGTTTAGTGTATGAATGAACTTTTTAAAACCATCAATATTATTCCAGTAACATTTGATGTTATGTTTTTCTAGAGAAATGATGTGAACATCAAAAAAGGGTTGTGCAGCACGTTGAAACTCTAATGCCAGGCTTTCTATACCCCCAGGTTTTAAGTGTTGTACAACATGAACTATGACTGGTTTCATAAGTCTTCTCCTAAAGGATTCATACTTTTAAAAGGCTGTGCGCCAATTATTGGTAACCGAGTTATTATTGGCGTTGAAGTGATTAGTTCGAGCTGATATCTTGCACGAATTGATGTATCGGCTAACTCAGCAAATAAAGCTAAGCCGCCACCTAAAAATAGTCCGCCAATAATGCCGGCTAATAAAAACATTGAAAGAGGGGAATTAGTCGGAGAACTCGGTTGGTATGGCTCGTCGATTATTTTGATTCTTTCAGGTTGCTCAAAACGACCAAGTGCTCCAGTAATTTTTGCCTTTTCATAGCGGTACAATAAATCACTGTATAAATCTCGTTTAACTTTAAGGTCTCTTTCTAGCTCAAGTAATTGCCTTTCCATTTCACCTGTCCCAGCTAGTGAGGTTTTTAATGTTTTTCTTTGTTTTTCTATAGAGTTAATTTCTTCTCGAATTTTTTCTACATGACTGTCAGCTAATTGTAATTCTTGCAATTGTGAGACTAATAGTAAGTTTTGATTTTTATCAAGGTCACCATCTTGCATGCTACTAGCCACTTCCCATAAACGATTTAAGTCAACGTCAGTTATTTTGTATGATGCTCTGCTTTGGGACTCACGCTCGTCTTCAAGCTGCGACAATTTCCGTAGGGCCGCTTCAACTTTGCTATGTTGGTCAGTGTAACGTGAGCGTAAAATGGCAAGTTCGCTTTTAGTTGTTACTATATTTTGTTCAATCTCACTCATGACGGGGTCAACTTGAGCAAGTCTGCTACGAATAGTTCTTTTGGCGGCAATAGCACCTGATAATTCAATTTTTCTTTGTTCTAGTAACATACTTAACTGACTAAAACGGTTACTGTTTGCACTGTAAAGTTGAGGTAGTTGCTCGGCATTGTATTGTTTGAAATTAGCTAACTTCAATTCTGACTTTTGTAAGTCAGCTGTTTTTAATGATAATTGGGTGGTTAGAAATGACTCAGAGGCATCAATTGCAGATATTTCAGGAGCTAATAATTTTTCCAAAAACCTCGCTCTGACTGCAAGCAGAACATCAACTATATTTTCAGGCGAATCGGCTTGGTAAACAAGGTTTACCAAGTCTTTACCTATTAATTTTACTTTCAGTGCTGCAGATAATTCCCTCACTAATTGATCCTTTTGAAAGTCTGTGGATTTGTCATCGATTAGCGCTAAATCTTGCGCGACACTAATTAAGGTATGACGACTATGGAGTAATGTATCTAAGGTGGTCATGCGATTTTCTAAATCAGTTGATACCGATAAGTCTTCAAGGAAAGGGTTCATTTTTGCACTTTCTTGTACCAATATTGTGGTATGCGTTTGCCAATTCCTTGGAGCAATAAAGCAAACGATAACAGCGATGATAGGTAACGTAATTACTGGAAATACAATCAAATAGCGATGACGCCATATAGCTGACAAAATAAGATGTATATTTATAATGATGGAAGTCGTCATCTTAAACCCCACTAACTAAGTCAATAGTGTCAGTTGAAAGGTTAGGAGCAAATTTGATAATCACTCTATTGTTGAAGTGGCTGATATACATACGTAATACTTCAGCTCGCGCTACTGAAAGTGCTAATTTCTCTAGACGGTTTGACCCTTTAGCAGGAGCAATGCTAATGATAAATGTTTTATTTTTGTTGACGACTAAACTGATGAGTCTCATTTTATCATGGTAATTTAATTCTTTATTATGCAAATCATAAGCAAAGGTGTGACTTTGATTACCCCTATCGGTATTTATAATGGTGCCTATTTGAGGGGAATTAATTTTTGCTAGTTTTTGTAAGTCGCGTAACGCTTGAATACTGGTCAAAACGCTTTTATTCACTGAGTTACTTTGTAAATTATCTTCTCGTTCGATTAAGGCAATAGAGTCACTTATCGATGAAGAAACACAGCCCGTACAGGACAGCAGAGTAATGGTAAAAATGCACTGTAACGAGATATGTTTCATATGGGGTGTCCTGAGTTAATAATACTTATGCTTACTGTTAAGTAATTCATATAACGTGCCATAATGTTTGTTATTGTTATATAAGGGTTTTTAGTATTTTCAACTTGTCTTAAGTAAATTTAAGATGTTTTTTAGCGTTATGCATTTTAAAATGCGAGGTAACTATTTTGTGTGAATATTAAAAAGTGTGAATGGAGTAATACAAATACAAACTAGCCTAGTCACCGGGAATTAATATCGATGAATCAGCTAGTTTGTAAAGGGGGAGGAGGTTTAAATAGTTATTTTCCAGCGGTGGCCAGATTCAGTTATATTCCAGTAAAGCGTTACGGGTTGAGCCCCATTTTCAATGGGCCAAATTTGCGCGACTAGCATTAATTCTGCATTACTTAAGGATAGGGTGAATTCCTGCTCTAACGTTGTTAGTGTTGTTCTTAACTTGCAACTATCATAGTTAATTTTCACCTCATCATTTTCTTTGGTAAAATCTGTACAGATATTAATAAAGTAGCTGATTGTGGTTGAAGGTGATACAGGAACTGTAATATCTACATCTGTATTTGAGATAAAATTAAAATCTGGGTCACTTACTAATTCGCTTGTGGTAATAGTCGGTTCAGCTATCACTTGGGCTTTAGCTGTTATTTCCTGGGCGTTATCCTCTTCTTCACCTCCGCCACAGCCAGTTATTGTTATAGCTATGATGATGTTCAGTATTGTGAGTTTGATTAGATGATTTTTCATTATCTGTTCCCCTATATTCATAATGTTAGGTTAATAAATTTGAGGTTAATAAAGTTTAGAGCTAACAGCATTACTTTGAGAAAACCAGCTGGATGATTTATTACCATTGGTTTCAACAAAGATTTGAAAATCAGGATATGCTTGTATTAAATCGACCCTTTCAATGGGGTGCTTCCATTCTTCCTGTGAGCCTGGATTAATAGCAAGCGCCCATGGCAAACCTGAGCTTGTTTGATAGTAATAATTATTAGCTTCTTGTGATGCATCCTCAGCAACGCCAAACCTACTTGGGTCTACCTTAGAGGTGGGGATTTTGTTTTTTAAATGAATCTCTAGTGCTCTACCTGGGTGAAAAAACAGATCGCCATGATAAGTGGCATCTTGAGCAAATATAAACGGATTATACGGAGCTTGTGGAAACTCATCTAGCGTAATAGGGGTGATAAAAGGTACGGTGACGTTATAAGTCATCAAGGATGAATTAGTGCAACCCTCTACTGTTTTATAATATTTACAGCTTTCGGTTACTTGGATATGACTACGTAAATCATCGGTAATTTTAATGACTAAATAATCAGTACCTTCTTCAATAGCACTGACTTCTTGTAGAACCCCATTGATTTCAAAACGTACTAAGCTGGCATTTACATTGCTTGGCAATATATTATCTAACTGAATGGCAAAACCATTATGATAATCGGCACCCATTGCTTTTAATTGCCCTTGGAATTCAATTTGCTTAACTTCAAATTGTTCTGTTAATAAGATAGAAGAGTTTTGCAGCATCACCACATCATTCATATCGTAATCACCTTGTTCAGGCCAACTGTCTTCAAAAGCAATATAGTAAGGCGTGTCTTGTATTTGACTATTGCCGGCATTGGTTACCAGTACTCTATAATCTTCTACTTCACCATCTGGAGCACCACCACTAGCAACGATAGCGGGTATGGAGGTAAATCGGGCTCTTATCCAGGTAAAACCATTTAAAGCACTTGATGACGTATTGACAAGAAATACTTCGCTGTTGTCATCCATATATTTATCTGAGATTAACTTTTCCTGAGGGGAAAATTCACCATCACGATTCCAGTCTCCCCATATATTGAGGTAGCCAGCTCCCGTTGCTTGTACTTGAATAAGGCTATCACTACCGGCAAGTAAAGGGGTTAAAAAAAAGATGCCATCATCTTGGTCTGTTTTAGGGTAAACATTGGCATTATGTTCAGTTGTTATGGTATTACCCAAATAAATATCGCTAATACCGTGTCTGGCGCCATTACTAAATAGCGTTGTGCCATAACTGTCTGGGGCATCACCATAATCTGTTGTCGCCGCAATAGACTCATCAATAACAGGCGCAATGGCGCAGCGAGCACCATCATTTTGTGAAGCACTTGGACCATATGCAAAAAAACTAGCGCTAGGGTTTGAGTCTGCAACATCGATAATAAATACATAACCATCAGTATTACGGCTGATATAAAAATTACCATCAACGTCAAAGTAAACAGCACCAAAAGTACCGGTTTCTCCAATATTACCTAAGGAAATACTGGCGCCGTTACTGGCATCTATTTGATAAAGCCCCCCATTTTTATCAACCGAGTAAGCAAAACCATTGTCAGGGTGAAAAGCGAGGTCGAATATTGTCAGTGACAAAGTTGCACCGTTAATAACTTTAATAACTCTTAGGTAATCGTTTGATTGTTCATCTAGCGAAACCTTGTATAAGCCATAACTTGAACCTTTTTTATAAAAGTAATAGCTGTTTTCGTTAAGAGCAACATCACCGACAAAAAAGTTTACTCCGGGATTATTTTCCAACGCAATGGGCGTTGCTTGGAAGTCACTGCCAATGCGCACTAAGGTGCTCCATTCATATCCCCAGCCATAAATGTAATTGTCATAAAAATTAAAACCAATGGCATTAATTTTATCAGAAGTACCTAAATTATCGGATAATAATGAATAATTACCGGTCACAAGGTTTACACCGTAAAGTTGTGCGACGCTTTGTTGCATCAAAAAGGCCTTAGAGGGGCAGCTTTCGAAGGGGGCGGCACTTAAGGTACCGTTAACAACGATCAAATACGCGAAGAGCCAACACTGAATACTACTTTTGAAAGACAACATAAAAACTTCCCGTAACGTTTAATAATAAATATTAACGTTGCAAGGAGTGTTCCTGTTTTTTATTTGTTTATTTTTCAGTTGATTAGGTTTTGAGTATTAGGTTTTCTTGCAAATTGCAAAGCAATATTCATATTCGGAAGCGAATTGTCCTACTTTAGTAAAATCATAGATAGAAAGGCCACCTCTTTTATAATTAAGAGGGTTGGCCCTATTTATGAATTAATTCACATTAATTACCAGTCGAGTTTTTTTCGATAAATTGTAGAAGGACTCACTTCTAACATGGCTGCAGCCTTAGGTATATTACCCTGACAATAGGATATTGCAGCCTCAATAGCATCTTTTTCTACTTGCCATAGCGGTTGAATCGCGGTGTTATCTTTTATTGGCTCAGGATTATGATGATAATTAGTTTTGTCTGCTGCGGGTTGGGGGGGCACAGGTTGAATTGCAGTATAGTTTTTTACAGTATTAGATAATGATTTAATGATCATTTCAGAGGTTATTTGCTCACCACTGTTTAAAATAACCATGCCATGAATTACGTTTTCTAATTGACGAATATTCCCCGGCCAGTCATAAGCACAAATGATTTGAATCGCGTTGCGAGAGAATTTTTTAAAGTGTTTACTGGCGATTTTATTATATTTTTTCAAAAAGAAGCTAGCGATATGCACCAGATCACCGCCTCGATCTTTTAATGGCGGTAAAGCCATGGCAATAACGTTAAGGCGGTAATATAAATCTTCCCTAAACTCGCCTTCTATTACAGCATTACTAATAGAGTTAGAAGAGGCGGAAATAATTTGAGCATGAAATTTAAGCACAGTATTTGTTCCTAAAGGGGAAAACTCTCGCTCCTGAACAACACGCAAAAGCTTCGCCTGTAAGGGTTTAGACAAGGTGGTTATCTCATCTAAAAATAAGCTACCTTGCTTAGCCGCAGAAAATAAGCCTTCTTGATTTGATATTGCACCAGTAAAGGCGCCTTTAGTGTGACCAAAAAGTTGAGACTCTATTAAGTTCTCCGTAAAGTTAGCACAGTTTACAGCGATAAACGGTTGGTCTTTATGGTAACTTTCAGCATGACAAGCTTTGGCTACTAACTCTTTACCCGTACCTGTTTCACCAGTAATAAAAATAGGCGCATTAGTGCTTGAAGCGTGCCTGATACTATCAAACAATTCATGCATGGCTTCATCTTCAGCTATTATACCGTGAAAGTTAATTAAGCCGGTCAAAGGAATATTGTCTTCATCATTTGGAGTCACAATAACATTTACTTTGCGACTGAGCGCTTTATCGACAACAAACTTTAGCTCTTTATTCACCCAAGGTTTGCAAATAAATTTTTCTACTACACCTGAACTAAAAGCCGCAGAGACAAGGTCAAAATCTTGGTATGCTGATAGAATTATTCTTTGGGACTTAGGCCAGCGCCTTTTGATTTTTTCTAATAGTTCACAGCCATTCATGTCCGGCATATGTTGATCAGAAATAACGACATCAGGTTGATTAGTTTGACAATATTCAAGTGCAGCGATAGGAGATTGAAAATCAATAATATTGGCATCAATATTATGCAAGGCTCTTTTTAATGCTTCTAATATATTGCCATCATCATCAACTAGTAATAAAGTCGGTAGTGACGAGGTGTTATTGTCATTGTTATCCATAATTAATGCCAAATAAAGAATGCTTACCTCTAATCATAGAAGATATTTGCAATTTAATAGTAGTTATTTTCATTTTGCGTCTCTATATACAAATAATCGGCTATAATTTATTTTAATCATTGTACATTTAGTCTTATGAGATACTTAATTGTTGGTCGATAACCAAGGAAGAAGAAATGGATAAACCTTCGTTACTAATACTTGATGATGAAAAGGAAGTACTTAACGCATTAAACCGTGTGTTACGTAAACATTTTCAACTGTATCTATTTTCAGACGCAAATGAAGCCATTGGCTTTTACCAAGACAACCCTAATATTCCACTGGTTCTGACAGACATGAGAATGCCCATTATGGATGGGGCTACTTTCTTAGGAAAGATCATTGAAATTAATGGTCACTGTAAACGCTTTTTGCTTACGGGCCATGCAGATATCAATTTAACTGTAACCGCGGTAAATGAAGGGAAAATATCACACTACTTCTCAAAGCCTTGGAATAATGAGGAGTTAATCGCTGAACTCAATAGTGCTTATGAGCTGTACCTTAATGAAAGGAAAACGAAACAGTTATTAAAAGTTAATTTGGCGAAAAATGCAGAGTTGTCTCTTATCAATAGTTCACTTGAATTAGAAACCAATAAAAACCAGCAGAAATTACAGCTAATATCTACCCGAGAAGCGAATAGTTTCGGTCGGCTAAAAAAGACCTTTTCAACCTTTATTGATATTTATGCAGAAACCATTTGTTTACATAATCAAGATGCTACTCGCCATAATTTTCGTGTTGCCGCTCATGCAAGGTTAATTGCAGAAAGACAGTCTTGCGACAAACTCACTATTTTTCAAATTTATATTGCGGGACTATTGTATGAAACAGGAAAGTTAGCACTCGAACAAACGTTGTTGTCTAAATCTATTGATACCATGACGCAGCAGGAAAAAAAACTATACAGTGGTTTTTATCAAAAAAGCTATGAACTACTCAAAAAAGTTGATGAACTTTCCTTTGTTGCCGAAATAATAAAAAATATTCCCGCAAGCTATAACGGAAATACTGCCCCTGAACATTTGTCTGCTGAAGAAATTCCGCTAGGATCACGTATTATTGCGATCGTTTCAATGTACGACAACTTAGTTAATGGACATCAGTCGAACTTTTGTATACCAACAGTGGAAGCCAAACACCGTATTAAAGAGTTAGCTAAAACAATGTTTGACCCGAAATTAACCAATTGCTATTTATCTATATTAGAAGAATTCCCAAGCTCAAGTGAGGGTAAAATAGACTACCTACTTAATAGCTGTGATTTACGAGAAGGCATGATGTTAACAAGAGATATAGTTAATACCGATAACAATGCAATGTTAACTCAAGGTACAGAAGTAGAACAACATCATATTGATAAACTTGTAGAAATAGAAAAAGAACAAGCTGAGTCTTTTCTTATTTATGCGCGTTAAAATTTCACAATGCAGTAATGATAACCACTTGTAATCACTTTACTCGCTTACTAAATATAACCATTAGCTAATAATACCAGTCCATCTAAAGAAGTGACCACTTAGAACGATACGGGCGATATGAGAACAAGCAAAATATGCGTAGATATAGTTATTCTACATCAAACAAATTTTGTGCCTTTATCATGATGCTCATACGTTCCTGAAGGGCGAGTTTTAAAGGCTTATATGCATCGTTATTGATTTTGACAAGGACGCTACACGGATGTAGCTTCTTAGAGAATGCAGGAGCACATTCTCCTGAATAACCATTATCTTCAATCAATGCCTTGCCTCTAAACCTTTAAATCTTCGCTAAGCGATCACTTTCTTAGGTGGAATGGTATAAAGAGTACTCACCAGAATAAAGTGGTGAACATATTAAGCAATATACTATTATCTAACGCTATTCTCCCCTGTAAACACTTGCTATAATATTGCGTATCTTTGTGCGTAAAACGCACTTTATATCAAGCTATATAACATGCGGGTTATTATATTGATCCGTTTGTATTAGGTTATTTTCAGAGGTTTATTTTCATGTCGGACACCGAAAACCGCCCAACAAACTTTATTCGTAATATCATTGATGCTGATTTAGATAGTGGCAAACATAGCAGTGTACAAACACGTTTTCCGCCAGAGCCAAATGGCTTTTTGCATATTGGTCATGCAAAATCTATCTGCTTGAATTTTGGTATCGCTCAAGATTATAAAGGTAAATGTAATTTACGTTTCGATGATACCAATCCTGAAAAAGAAGATATCGACTACGTTCATGCCATTCAAAAAGATGTGCAATGGTTGGGTTTTGAGTGGGCAGATGAGGTTCGTTATTCTTCTAATTACTTTGACCAATTACATGGCTTTGCGGTTGAACTTATTGAAAAAGGTTTAGCCTATGTGTGTTTCCTAAACGCGGAAGAAACACGTGAATATCGTGGTACTTTAAATAAGCCAGGTAAAAATAGCCCTTATCGTGATACCTCAGTCGAAGAAAATTTAGCCTTATTTGCCAAGATGAAAAACGGTGAGTTTGAAGAAGGCATTTGTGCTTTGCGCGCGAAAATTGATATGACTTCAAGCTTTATGTGTCTTCGCGATCCTATTATTTATCGTGTACGTTTTGCTCATCATCACCAAACGGGTGATAAGTGGTGCATTTATCCAATGTATGACTTTACCCATTGTTTATCTGATGCATTAGAAGGCATCACTCATTCAATTTGTACGTTAGAGTTTCAAGATAACCGACGTTTATACGACTGGGTAATTGAAAACGTTTCAGTACCATCTACTCCGCATCAGTATGAATTCTCTCGCTTAAACCTAGAATATACTTTGATGAGCAAGCGTAAGCTAAATACCTTAGTGGAAGAGAAGTTAGTTGATAGCTGGGATGACCCACGTATGCCTACTATTGCAGCTTTTCGTCGTCGGGGTTATACACCTGCATCAATGCGCGAATTTGCTAAGCGAATAGGTGTCACTAAAATGGAAAACACTATTGAAATTAGTGTTTTAGAAGCATGTATCCGTGAAGATTTAAATGATAATGCACCACGGGCTATGGCTGTCTTAGATCCTATTAGATTAGTGATTGAAAACTATCCTGAAGATAAAAGTGAAGATCTTGTTGTTAAGAATCACCCTAGTGATGACGAGCAAGGCACACGTATTGTGCCATTTTCTAAAGAGCTTTACATTGAAGCAGAAGACTTTAGAGAAGAAGCTAATAAAAAATACAAACGTTTAGTCATCGATAAAGCGGTACGTTTACGTGGTGCTTACGTTGTTACTGCTACTCGTTGCGATAAAGATGAAGAAGGTAATGTCACCACTGTTTACTGTACTTATAATGAAGATACGTTAGGTAAAAACCCAACAGATGGTACTAAACCTAAAGGTGTTATCCATTGGGTTGATGCTAATAAATCACTTGATGCGAAAGTACGTTTATATGACAGGTTATTTACTGTGCCTAACCCTGCAGCAGAAGACGATTTTAACTCTGTTATTAATCCAGAGTCTTTGGTCACTATTACGGGGGCTAAAGTGGAACCGTCACTTGCACAGGCTAAAGCTGAAAGTGCATACCAGTTTGAACGCCAAGGTTATTTCTGTTTAGATAATGATATTAAAGAGCCTGGTAGTCTAGTATTTAACCGTACTGTTGGTCTTCGTGATACCTGGGCTAAAATTAGTCAGTAAAAAAATTAGTAAAAAATGCAGTAAATTAACTATCAGTATTTACCGTATTTTATTAAAGAAAGCCAGTGCTGAGTTATTTAAACTTATCACTGGTTTTTTTTTTGCTAAACCTGCTAATCTTATATAAAAAACATGGGTATACTTAATGAATAAACAGTTAATGGTAATAGTGATAGCAAGTTTTTTTATGCTACTTTCCTTAGCTGGATGTCAAGAGCCGCCCTTGGTAGAAGAAGCGTCTAAAATCTCTATTGAGCAAAATGATGATCAGAAGAATGAACAAGGTGACAAAAAAAGTAAATTAACGCCAGTTGCTAAAAAAATGGCAGAAAAAAGAACAAAGGCCAGAACTTGGCCTGAGATCAAAGCATCAGGATACATAAATGCAGTAAAACTTGATTGGCAGTTAGAGTCTGCATTGCCACGCTCTGGCTCAACAGGGGCATATCACTCTACTTTATTACAAAGTTTTGCCGATGAACGAAGCTTAAAAATTAACTGGTTACGAGTGAGTAACTTAGCCGAGATGTTTACCAAACTATCCGCATTTGATGTCGATATTATTCCAAGGCATTTAACAATCACAGCAAACCGCTTAGCTGAATTTAGTTTTTCGTATCCCTTACTGCGTGATAAAGAAGTCGTTATCGCTAAAGCAGGGATACATAGCTTTAATGAGCACGATAATATCAATATTTCACTTCCTATTGGCTCTGCTTATATTGACAGTGTTAATAAGCAATTCCCTCACTGGCAAGTTGATATTGTTGAAAAGAAAGTAAGCTCACAAGAAGTAGCTGATAGTATTGCTGATGGCACCATTAAATATGCTGCAATTGATGGCTTTTCTTTTGAAACGTTAAAACAATATCGTGATGATATCCAAAGTGTATTTACTCTACCGAAAGCGATCACGCTCGCCTGGGCAGTGAATTTAGGTAATGATAGTTTTTTACATGAACTGAATGAATTTATTTCAGTTCATCACGTGATGCAGGTCATAGAGCCAGAACGTACCATTGACTTTAAGCAATTAAGAAAAGATAAGCTCCCTCTTCGCGTTATAACTCGCAACAGCCCCGAAACTTATTTTTTGTGGCGCGGTGAGCTACTTGGTTTTGAATATGAATTGATGCGTAAGTTTGCCGATATTTACAAAGTAAAATTGGTTATGGTTGTTGCTGATAGCTATGACGAAATGTTGAATTTATTAGCTGAGGGAAAAGGGGATATTATAGCCGCGGGACTTTCTCGAACAAAGGCTCGAAAGTCCCAAGTAGCTGAAGCTAAGTTAGTTACCAGTATTCGTTATAACAGGGTAAAAGAGCAATTAGTAGCTCACCAAGAAAGTTCAGCTATAAATGAGTTGGCTGATCTTAAAGGCCGAACCATTACAGTAAGAAAAAGTAGTAGTTTTTGGACTACGGCACAAAGGCTATCGAAAGATTTTGGCGTTAATATTGTTGCCGCGAACGAAGATATTGCCACTGAAATATTAATTAGCCAAGTAGCAGAGAAAGAAATTGATTTAACGATTGCTGATAGTAATCTCATTGCTATTGAGAGTAGTTTTCGCTCAGAAATTATTACGCCATTAACCTTTAAAGAAAATGTCCCTTACGCCTATCTTGTTAGACAAAATAATCCACAGCTACTTGCTTATTTAAATGAGTTTGTCAGGAAGTATTACCGTGGTACTTTTTATAATGTGGTAAAAAACAAATATTTTTATAATGAAAAATTGCAGGAAAGCCATAAAAAGCACCGTTTAGTCTCGGGTTCAACTTTGTCGCCTTATGACGATATTGTTCGCTCGTATGTACGGCCGTATAACTTTGATTGGCGACTTATTGTTGCGCAAATGTATCAAGAAAGCAGATTTGATCCATTAGCGAGTAATTCCACCGGTGCTTTTAGCTTAATGCAAATGCTGCCCAGAACAGCACAAGAGCTTGGTGTAGAAAACTTAAAAGATCCTGAGCAAGCCATCGCTTCAGGCGTGCAATATTTAAACTGGACGCGTGACCGGTTCTCTAAAGACTTACCAGTCCAAGAGCAAATATTTTTTTCCTTAGCGTCGTATAATGCTGGGTTTGGCCATGTAAAAGATGCACAACGCTTAGCAAGGCAGCTAGGTTTAAGGAGTGATCAGTGGTTTAACAATGTAGAAAAAGCTATGTTATTACTCCAGCGTAGCCACTATTATAAAAAAGCACGTTTTGGTTATGTAAGGGGCCAAGAGCCGGTAAATTACGTTCGTGATATTCATCAGCGCTATTTAAGCTATATTAGAATTACTGACTATTAATCTTAGTCGGTTAGGAACTCATTAAAATATTTATGAAACACAGATTGTTCACATTTTTATTGTTTTTTGTTGGCACTATTTTTAGTATCGATGCACAGGAAATAGAGCCAGTACATTATGCCTATGCTAATTACCTAGGTAGCGGCATATATCGAACAACAGGGCAAAATGCTAGTTTGATCAGTATGCCGTTTTCTTATGAACTAGGGCATAAAGATAAGACCAGTTATGACTTGCGGTTACCCGTTTCTGTTGGTTTTTTTGACTTTGAACTAGCGGATATACCAGAGCTTGAATTACCTGATGAAGTGGGTACCATCACTTTTACACCAGGCATCGCTTTTAACTACCAGTACAGCCAAAATTGGCTGATAGAAAGTTATTTTGATATCGGGTATGGTCGGAACCTAACAACGAATAAAGGCGTTAACGTTCATTCTGTAGGCGTATCAGCGCTTTATAGTTTTGATATAAAGAACTTTGACTCTATTTGGGCAAATAGAATTTATTATGCGGGTTACGATGGTAATGGCTATGATGCCAATGACTCATATGCAGCGGTGCAACTAGGCATAGACACAGGGTTGCCGGTACAATATCAAATTTTGGGGTATCAATTTCAGCCGAGGCTCTTTGTCACTGCTTTTTGGTACTTTAGTGAAGTTGATTTTAAATTGCCAGGCGTTCAAAATTTTGATGAAGAAAAAAATGTCACCTTAACTAATAGTTTAGAGTTTGGTTTTACCTTAAAATTTGCTAAAACGATAGGTTATTCATGGGCAGGCATTGACCGGCTGGGTTTAAGTTATCGATATAGTAAAAACTTTAGTGCTTTTCGCCTGCTGTTTAGTTTTCCTATATAGGCGTTTAGCTTTAAAGTGTTTTCAAGTATTAATGAGAGTGTTGATTGAAAGCGTTAGTTGAAAGGAATAAGGCATTAAAAAAGAGGATTGATGTTTTTTAATGCCTATCAGTTAGCTAAATTCGTAAGGCCTTATCTCCGCGTGCCATACCAACACAACCTGAACGAGCCGATTCAATAATTTCAGTTTCATGTTGCAGGGCATCAATAAAAGCATTGAGCTTATCCGCATCACCCGTTAATTGAACTGTATAAACCTGTTTACCAATATCAATAATATTACCGCGAAAAATATCCGTTATGCGCTTAACTTCAGTGCGGGTTTTATCATTCATGGCACCGACTTTGACTAACAATAGTTCACGTTCAATATGTTTGTTATCGGTAATATCAGTTATTTTAATGACATCAATAAGCTTATTTACTTGTTTGACAATTTGCTCTAATACTTTGTCATCACCTTTAGTGGCAATGGTCATTCGGGATAAACTATTATCATCAGTCGGTGCAACCGTTAAGCTTTCAATATTAAAAGCACGCTGAGAAAATAGTCCAACGATACGTGATAATGACCCCGGCTCGTTCTCCATCAAAATGGCTAAAATTCTACGCATTATGCTTTCACTCCTTTTTTAAGCCACATTTCATCTACTGCCCCTGTTCGAATTTGCATCGGGTATACATGTTCTTTTTCATCAACCATCACATCAACAAACACTAATTTATCTTTAATATTGAAAGCTTGCGTTAGTTTTTCTTCTAGCTCATCTAAGGTATCTATTTGAATACCTACATGGCCATAAGCTTCAGCTACTTTAATAAAGTCAGGTAAAGACTCCATGTAAGATGATGAATGGCGTCCGCCATAAACCATATCTTGCCACTGGCGTACCATCCCAAGTGAGCGATTATTTAAAGTAACAATAACCACAGGTATGTTATATTGCGAGCAGGTAGAAAGCTCTTGAATATTCATTTGGATAGAGCCATCGCCAGTGATGCAAATAACATGTTTGTCTGGAAAAGCGAGTTTAACCCCCATAGCTGCAGGTAAGCCAAATCCCATGGTGCCTAAACCGCCAGAGTTGATCCATTGACGAGGTTTAGCAAACGGGTAATATTGCGCAGCAAACATTTGATGTTGGCCAACATCAGAGCAAACATAGGCTTCGCCCTTAGTAATCTTATACATGGCCTCTACTACACGTTGTGGTTTTATTTTTCCATCTGCAGTTTGCTCATAACTATTACTTTTGACATCACGCCATAGGTTAATTTGTTGCCACCATTGGTTTAGTGCTGTTTCATCAGGAATATAGTTAATCTCGTCTAATTCATCAAGCAGTTGCTGCATGACTATTTCCACTAAACCAACTACGGGAATATGGGCATTAATCGTTTTAGAAATTGAAGTGGGGTCTATGTCTACATGAATAATAGTGGCATTAGGGCAGAATTTCTCAACATTATTAGTGACCCTGTCATCAAAACGGGCACCTAAAGCTAATATTACATCAGCATTTGCCATGGTCTTATTGGCTTCAAGGCTACCATGCATGCCAAGCATACCAACAAACTGCTCATGAGTACCTGAAATACCGCCCAGCCCCATTAAGGTATTCGTGATGGGGGCTTTAAGTGTTTCAACTAGTTTTGTAAGTAATTCAGCTGAATCAGAAATCACAATGCCGCCACCGGAATAGACCACAAGTTTTTTAGCACTAGCTATGGTTTGTGCCGCTTTTTTAATCTGCTTAGGGTGTCCTTTAGTACTTGGGTTGTAAGAGCGCATTTTAATATCGGTTGTGATACTAAATGGTCCTTTATTTTGCGGGATTAAAATATCTTTAGGTAACTCGACTACAACAGGACCAGGTCTACCAGTATTAGCCAAATAAAAGGCCTTAGAGATGGCATCAGGAATATCCGCTAAGGTGCGGCAGTTAAAGCTGTGTTTAATGATAGGGCGAGTACAGCCAACAATGTCGGTTTCTTGAAATGCATCATTACCAATAAGTGATGTTGCAACTTGGCCAGCAAGCACAACCATAGGAATTGAGTCCATATAAGCTGTCGCTATGCCCGTTACACAGTTAGTAGCGCCAGGGCCCGAAGTTGCCAAGACAACACCTACTTCTCCCGTTGCTCTGGTATAACCGTCAGCCATATGAGTAGCGGCTTGTTCATGACGCACTAGAATATGCTCAATTTCATCTTGTTGAAATATCGCGTCATATATATCTAAAACAGACCCGCCAGGGTAGCCGAAAATATATTTAACCTTGAGTGCTGATAGTGATTTAACCACCATTTCTGCACCTGTAAAAAGCTCTGTTGTCATACCGTCACCTTGATTGTTTTGATCAATTTAATGTTATATATCTACCGTATTAACCGCTAAGAGTAGAGCGGATACATGCGGTATTTTTTCGTTGAATAAGTATTGAGATAATAAAAAACCCTCGGTCTTAAAAAGAGCGAGGGTTTCTTGATATTATTACTTAATTGTTTTTGTTAAGCACAAGGTATCCCCGCTAGTGATGTAAGCACCACTACGACTAAGAGGACGACATTGAGAGTAATTATTTTAAAAATCATACAAAAACTTAAATATTTTAATTAGTACTATTTTTAAAGGCTTTCACTGCTTGTGTCAACCAATAAATACAGAACAGAGGGAAAACTACCATTATTTTTTTACTTTAAGTATTGACGACTTCTTTATCTTTATGAAGCTATATTTTTTGTTACAGCTTAGTCTTACTTGAAAACAATTTAAATCACTGTTTTATCTGTATTAGTGAAACATTATGATTTATATTAACTGTAACGTTATATCGCAGACCAAAAGATAGAGAATACTGGTCTTACTACAAAAAATGGAACCAATATGACCCCAATTAAATTATTAATCATTAGCACCTTAATTGCTTTTACAGCAGGTTGTGCTACACATTCAGCTAAAGTAGATTTTGATAGAAATACTGACATTGAAACGATTAACTATAAAACGTTTGCTTGGCTAAGCAACGCAAAGATTATGGCGGCTCCTGTTGATATTAATCCGGTCATGAAAGAGCGCGTTGATGACAGTATTGAACAAGCCTTTATCGCTAAAGGCTACAAATTAGTTGATGATCCTGAAAATGCTGACTTTACTATTTCTTACACAGTAGGTAGCCGTGAAAAAATAAAAGTGAATAGCTATCCTGCCACATACAATAGTGGCTTTGGTTGGGGACGTGGTTATTACGGCGGTCGAGGTTATTACGGTACTATGTCTATGGGAACCGAAACTAGTGTTAGACAATATACTGAAGGTAAATTAGCGATTGATGTTTATGATGTTAAAACTCACCAGCCTGTATGGCACGGTTGGGCAACTAAGCGCATAACCTCTGATGAAAGTGAAAATCCTTTAGCAATGATAAATGAGATAGTGATAAAAGTTGTTAGTGTCTTTTAATCGTTATACTAATTATTTACTGATTGAAAAAACGGCTTAGCCGTTTTTTTTTGCCTAAAATATAGTAATAATGTTGTCGCAAAGTGAAATTTTTGTAATCACTCTAGTAATTTAGCCGTTCTGAATTACACTAATGTTATGGCTTAAACTATGCAAAAGACAGTAATGAATGAGTGATTTTATTTTTCAAGATGAGGAAGACGATGAAGTCGAAACCAACGGGGTTCACCGTAAGTCTGATAGGTTTTGGCGTATTTTAGTTATTGATGACGATGAGTCTGTTCATCAAGTCACTAAGTTGGTGCTTGCCGATGCTGAGATTGAACATAGAAATCTTGATATTGTTTCTGCTTTTTCAAGTAAAGAAGCTAAAGAGATTATGCTAAATGATGATTCTTTTTGTATGGCGTTTGTTGATGTCGTTATGGAAACTGATCATGCGGGATTAGAGCTTGTTGAGTGGATAAGGAATGATCTTAAAAATCAATCTATCCGCTTAGTCTTACGGACAGGGCAAGCAGGCTCTGCACCTGAGGCAAAAGTCATTAAAGAGTTTGATATCAATGACTATAAAGAAAAAACTGATTTTACTGCGAACAAGATGATTACCACCGTCTATGCAAGTATACGTGCATATCGTGACATTATGACCATTCAACGTAGTCTAGATGCCTTTAAAAAACTGATTGAAGCGACCCACGATTTACTAAAAATCAATCAATTAAAGAGATTTGGCTCAGCAGCACTTAATCATTTACTGTCGTTAATGAATGTTGAAAGCTCTGCTCTTTATATTGCTAGAACTCAAACTGACTTCACCCATAAAACGACCAGCTCAATTATTGCTTGTACGGGCAAGTATGTTTGTGAGTCAGACTCATTAGAAACATCAGATATCAATGAACAAGTCAAAGCACGCATTCAACAAGTATTCATTGATAAGTCCCATTATCGTGATGAGAGCTGTTTTGTCGGTTTCTATCGAGCATCGAATAATTCAGCGTCGGTATTGTACATTGAATTTGAAGATGATAGTGAACACTTTAAAGCTAATATAGCTGAGTTATTTGCTACTAATGTTGCGTTAATTCTTGAGAGTTTGACTAAACAAAAAGAAATAGAAAAAACTCAAAAAGAGCTGTTGTTTATCGTTGGCGAAGCTGTTGAAGCACGTAGCAAAGAAACGGGAGCTCATGTACGCCGTGTCGCAATTATCTGTGATATGTTGGCAAAAAAATTGGGTTTAGATGAAGCCTTTGTCGAAGCTATTCGATTAGCGGCACCCTTACATGATCTCGGTAAAATAGCTATTCCAGAGCATATTTTACATAATCCAGGAAAACTAGAGGGGGAGGATTGGGAAATTATGCAGTCACACGCACAAATTGGTGCTGATATTTTAGAGAAATCGACGGTAAGTATTTCAAAACTAGCTGCTAGACTTGCCAATTATCACCATGAAAACTGGGATGGCTCAGGTTACCCTGAAGGTTTAAAAGGAGAACAAATACCTGTTGAGGCCCGGATTATGGCTGTAGCGGATGTTTTTGATGCCTTGGGATCAAAGCGCTGTTATAAAGAGCCTTGGTCAGATGAAGAAATAAAAAAATTCTTATTATCAGAAAGAGGTAAGAAATTTGAAGCTAAACTAGTAAATTTAATTGTTGATAATTTTGATGAATTTTTAAAGGTTAGAATGGAATACCCTGACTTAAGTCATTAGTATTGAAGACATTAAGTGTTTGATAGTTTATCGACGATTGCTAAACAAGCAGCCATAAAGGCATCAATAAAATACGCAACTTCAAGCATGGGGTTTTTAAACTCTGCTATTTTTTATCGGCATTGATATGGCCCTTAAATTTCATGCCTATGTAGTTTACTCCGGAACTCTTTGTAAACGTCATCTTCGAAGTCTCTGATCGAAGATCCATTGCTCTTTATACACTGGATCCCCGATTAAAATACCACGGGGATGACGATCCTGAGCCAAGTGCATAGGCATGTTAAATTTTTTGTTTTTAATAGCCACTAATAGGTGAGCAACAATGGCAACTTGATGTGAATGCTCAGCAATATTTTCGGGTTTAACACAAAACATTAATGACCATCGCTTGCTCAATGGCATGCGAAACATCCAAGCTAAAAATGAACTTTGCATCATCACCCCTTAGCAGTAAAACTAATAACTAACGGCTAGTGTTTAAGCTTTTGTACTAGCATCTACTTGTTTATAACTAGTAAAAAAACTTTTGAGTTTTTCAAGAGCAGGGATCAACTCATCAATATGAGGTAAAAAAACTAATCGAAAATAGTTTTTTTCTTCAATATTAAAGGCGCGGCCATGCACTAAAAGTATCTTTTCTTGTTTTAGTAAGTCTAAAATCATACGTTCATCGTCGGTGATGTTGAATTTTTTATTATCTACCTTAACAAAGAGGTATAAAGCACCCATAGCAGGGTTACATGATAAACCATCAATATCATTAATCATTTGGTAAGCAATATTTCGTTGCTTAATTAAACGGCCGTCATCACGAATTAATTCATTAATACTTTGGTATCCACCCAAAGCGGTTTGTATGGCATGTTGGCTTGGTACATTGGCACACATGCGCATAGACGAAAGTAATGTTATACCTTTTATGTAATCTTCGGCGTGTAACTTAGGGCCAGAAATGACCATCCAACCCGATCTGAACCCGGCAATGCGGTAATTTTTTGATAATCCACCCAGTGTAATGATAAACACATCGGTCGCTAAACTTGCTGTTGGAATATGCTTAGCTTCATCATAAAGAATTTTATCGTAAATTTCGTCGCTATAAATTATTAGCCCGTATTTTCTTGCCAGATCAATTATCCCGCGTAGTACTTCCTCAGAATAAACTGCACCCGTTGGATTATTAGGGTTGATTAATACAATAGCTTTAGTTTTTTCTGTAATTTTACTTTCGATGTCCTCTAAATCTGGAAACCAATGATTCTCATCATCACAGCGATAATGCACAGGCTTACCACCTGATAATGCAACAGCAGCAGTCCACAACGGATAGTCAGGAGAAGGTATCAATACTTCATCGCCATTATCAAGCAATGCCTGCATTGCCATAACAATGAGCTCGCTAACACCATTACCAATAAATATATCATCGACCATGACATCTTTAATGCCTTGCTGTTGAAAATATTGCATGACAGCAACTCTGGCTGAATAAATACCTTGAGATTCAGAGTAACCCTGTGAGCTAGGTAAGTTATGGATAACATCTTTTAAAATATCATCAGGGGCTTCAAAACCAAATGGGGCAGGGTTGCCAATATTCAACTTAAGAATCTTATGACCTTCATCTTCAAGGCGCTTAGCCTCGGCTGCTATTTGTCCTCTAATATCGTAACAAACATTATCTAATTTAGATGACTTGGTAATTGCTTTCATTCGTTGACAACTTCTTAAGTTAAAGTGGGAGAAAAATGACCTTGTCATTGTTGCCAATAATACGCTGTTTTGAAAGCCTTATTTTGACTTTTTTTAATGATAAATTGTCTACTTTTATCCTGAAAAGGTATATGGGAATTAAAGGGGATCTTTTATTAATAATCACCTGCCTATTAGGTTAAATCAATGTTAAATTATCTAAACGCCATAAAGGTAGTCAGGTAAAATCGAAAATTAAGGGTTCTAAAATGTATCTTGGTAAATGTTTGTGTGGTGAAGTGCACATTAAGCTTAATGGAAATATTAGTGACATCATTCATTGTCACTGCTCTTTATGTAGAAAAAATAGTGGTACTGCCTTTGCTACTAACGGTTTCATTAATGCAGCGGAGTTTGAAATAACGTCAGGAAAAACAAGCTTAAGTTCTTTTTCATTTAAGCCCGGTCGAAGCCGGTATTTTTGTAGTAAATGTGGCTCACCAGTGTATTCATCAAATGCTGATGATCCAACACGCTTAAGAATACGCTTAGGAATTTTTGATAGTGACATCACCGAAAAACCAATTTCACATAACTTTGTTAGCTCCAAAGCAAATTGGGAAGAGCTTGATGCTAACTTACCTCGCTATGATGCCTTTGAGCCAAATCGTTAAGAAATCTTTTATGCTGTTGAGCATTGAAATAGATTTGGTTAAGGCAGGTAAATTTTAAAGATCAAAAAGGGGCATCAGCCCCTTTTAAATTTCACGTAGTTAATTAACTGTTTATCTAGTTAATTAACTGTTTATCTAGTTAATTACTTGAACAAAGACATTACATCCTCAATAGCGATTAATGACTTTTCACCGGTAATACGGTTTTTAAGCTCTACCTGTTGGGCATCTAAGTTACGCTCACCTATGATAAGCAATAATGGTGTACCCATTAATTCGTGATCTGCAAACATCACACCTGGGCGCTCTTTTCTGTCATCAAACAATACTTCAATGCCAGCTTGAAGTAGTGATTCATATAAAGAATCAGCGGTTTCTTTAACACGTGCCGATTTAGCCATATTCATTGGTACAATTGCTACTTGAAATGGAGCAATCGCTTTAGGCCATTTGATACCGTTTTCATCGTGATTTTGCTCGATAGCAGCAGCAACAATACGAGAAACACCAATACCGTAACAACCCATAGTTAATGTTTGGTTTTTACCACCTTCATTTAGTACCGAACAATTCATCGCTTCGGCATACTTACGGCCTAACTGAAAAATATGACCTACTTCGATACCACGTTTTATTTCAATGTTACCTTGACCACATGGGCTTGGGTCACCAGCAACAACATTACGGATATCTTGTACATTTATTTCGCCACAATCTCGTTGCCAGTTAACACCGGTAAAAGAGTGGTTATTTTTGTTGGCACCACAGACAAAATCGCTTAAGTGAGCAGCACTATGATCAACAATTAGATCAATTGATAAACCTTTAGGTCCTAATGAGGTACTATGGCAGCCTGCAATAGCCGACACTTGTTCATCAGTGGCATAGGTTAATGGTGAAGCAATCCCGGCTAAGTTCTCAGCTTTTATTTCATTAAGTTGATGATCGCCACGAAGCACAAGGGCAACGATTTTCTCTGCTTGACCTTCTTCCGCTGCACCAACCACTAATATTGTTTTAACAGTAGTCTTTAAATCTAACTCTTGAGTTTTGATTAAACGCTCAAGCTTCAACTCTACTGTCTCAATATCTTGAGTCGGCTCACTGCGTTCGCCTGTTGGCGCTAATGCTTCTGCTTTCTCAATGTTTGCGGCAAAATCACTGGCATCACTAAAAGCAATGTCATCTTCGCCTGAATCAGCAAGTACATGAAACTCATGTGATTTCTCACCGCCAATAGAACCTGTATCAGCAAGGACGGGTCTGAAGTTCAACTCTAAACGCTCAAAGATACGGCAGTAAGTATCAAACATTATTTGATAGGTTTTTTCTAAACATTCGTCTTCTAAATGAAAAGAATATGCATCTTTCATTAAGAATTCACGACCACGCATCACGCCAAAGCGAGGGCGAATTTCATCACGAAATTTGTTTTGAATTTGAAAAACATTCAGAGGTAATTGCTTGTAGCTGCTTAGTTCATTAGCGACTAGTTTTGTCACGACTTCTTCATGAGTTGGTCCTAAAACGAAATCACGGTTATGGCGATCGCTTATACGCAATAACTCTGGACCATAATCTGCTAATCTGCCTGATTCTTCCCATAAGTCGGCAGGTTGTACCATTGGCATTAATATTTCATTACCACCAGCACGCTGCATTTCTTCACGGACAATGTTTTCAACTTTTTTCAAAACGCGCAAACCACTTGGTAGCCAAGTATATAAACCTGAGGCAAGGTTACGAACAAGCCCTGCTCGTAACATCAACTGATGGCTGATTACTTCTGCATTGGCAGGGGTTTCTTTAAGGGTAGACAGTAAGTATTGACTGGTACGCATGACTTGAGGTTTCCGTAAAAATAGGGGGATATATAATTGGCGTTATTCTAACAGGGGGTTAGCTTATGAAAAAGTAATATATGTAATATTTCTGACTTAGTTACATCAAAAGCAAAATAGCCTAGGCATATGTAGTTATCGGGTCATTTTCTTTACAAAAACCACCACAAAGAGCGCGATAGTAAAACTACCAGTAAAGGCTTCTATAGCTGCAATGGCTCGAGATATTCCTACAGGGGTAAAGTCACCATAACCTAAGGTGGTGAAGGTTACCACTGAGTAATAAAGCGATGAAGCAAAGAGAGATAGGTTGTGCTCTAAAGTTTGGTTGATGCTCACTGCTTGCACTGAATCTTGGAAACTTAAACCGGTAAAAGCATAAATAACGGCACAAACTAATATTATCGCCATGGATAAACCGATAATGCGCAAGGGAGCTTCCCCGTAACCACAAAAAATATCAACTAGTTTAGAAATGATACGTTTCATACCGTAGCGTGGTAATTGTAATCTGCGCATGGTGAGTTCTTTTTGAATAAAATAGCCCGATAAGGTGAAAATACCTTCATGTTCAGCATGTTTTCGCAGATCACGATAAATTTCTTCTGCTTGCTCTAAAAAGTCAATGTTAGCTTGCTCATCTTTTGCAGCTAACGCTTCTTTAGCTGAGTATTCCTGTTTTATTTTTTTACCTATTTTCACATTTTCAAATTTACTGCCCGTCCACTTTACCCCAAGCATATTTGTGTCTGCTAAGTTTGCGCAATTGAGATTGGAATCACGCAAGTCAGCTTTCATTATACTGGCATGCTGTAAATTGATATTAAACATGTGGGCGCTATTTAGCTTGGCATGATAAAAATCAGCGTAGGAGAAATCATAGCCAACTTTTTGATGATGATTTACTAGATCTATACTCTGAAGTTGGGCTTTTGTTAGTATAACTCCTCGTAGCATACCTCCTGCTTGTGCATAGCTTTCTAAGCGCTGCTTAATATCTGGACCGGATTTATCAATCTCTTTATCATGCCAAAAACAAAAGCCAGAGCTATTGGCTTCACCTTGGCAGCAAAAGGCTTGTTGCTTAGTGCTATCGGGGTCTTGGTATTGACACAATAATTTTATTTTATTCATTTTAAGAGTATATACCCGTTCCACTTAAATATGCAGATTTCAGCTGGAATTATAACCGTCTTTAGGCAAGGAATTGATTGAAGATAATGGTTGTTCCCTTATCGAAATCAATAACGTAGTATAAAACGGTTATAAACCAGCCCTTTGGGGAAAACTGAGCAAAACATACCCATCGTTACATTTATTTTTAAGGGAATAACCATTAACAAAAAATGTGTCTTGATTATGATTCGCTCAGGTTTCCTGAAACGAGCATCTTCAAGTGGATCGGGTATAATGCGCTCTATCAAAAAGTAAAAAGGAAGTGACGTGCAAATAACTATAATTCAAGCAGATTACCATAATGAGCAACAAGGCAAGGATTTAGTGATGTTGCTAAATGCTTACGCTCTTGACCCTATGGGCGGGGGAACAGCACTAACTGACGATGTTCAGCAAAATTTAGTTGCCACCATAGCCAAGCGAAATGATTTTTTAACACTGCTTTGTTATGTTGATGGTAAAGCTGCGGGAATACTTAATTGTGTCGAAGGCTTTTCTACTTTTAAATGTAAGCCTTTACTGAATATTCACGATTGCGGTGTTTTAAAAAAATTTCGAGGCCTAGGTTTAAGCCAAAAATTGTTTATTGAAGCGGAGAAAATATCGCGGGAACGTGGATACTGCAAATTAACTCTTGAAGTATTAGAGGGCAATACCGTGGCACAAAATGCTTATAGAAAGTTAGGTTTTACTGGTTATGAACTCGATGAAAAAACGGGCAAAGCAATGTTTTGGGAAAAAGTGCTTTAACCTTTCATTAAGTCATCAATTAATGTTAATTGATGACTCTACTGATTAAAACGAAATAGGCTTTCTTTTTCGAGGCACTTTCACCATTTCAATATCTTGTGGTTGAGGTATAAAGTCGCTTTTAGCTTGTTTAGCTGGCTTTTTATTAGACTTAGCTTTTTTCTGAGGTGTTTTGGCTTTTGAAGCATAACTACCCTGTTCGCTAACCGGTTTAGTATCATTTTCTTCTATTCCATCAAAAGTCGGCTCTGGTTCAGCAAGTTCTTCATTAATAAGTAACTGTACTACTTCGCCATTAAACTCAATCACATCCTCATGGTAAACTTTTTTACGCTTTTGGTATTCAACTTCACCATTAAGTAAAACATAGCCTTCACTGATAACAACTTTTGCTTCACCGCCACCACTGACCAAATTTGCTATTTTTAGTAATTTACATAACTCAACGGGTTGGTGGTTTAATTCAATAACTAAGTAACTTTCGGACATGTTTTTCTCGATAATAAACGGATGTTAGTCTTGTACTAATTGAGCTAAAAGCTCAGTGATTTCAGCTTTTAATTCTTCACTTTCAATTGGTTGAGCTGCTTCATTCGCTTTGTTAGCAAAAACGAGTGCTTGCTCTTTTTCTTCAAATTCAACTTGGCGCAAAGCCATTGCTAAATAAGCTGATGCGGTAAAAACGGGTAAGGCTAGTTTTTCTGCAGTGGCTAAAGCGACTTCATAAATATCCATAGCTTGCTCACCATCTTCGGTAAAGTCAGCAAGTGCTTCCCATTGTAGGGGGTGATCTTTTGGTGAGTTTTGATTAGTAGCACAAAGTACTTGCAACTTTTTACAACTGGTAAGTCTTAATTCATCATTATCTGTATTTGACGCGTTAGCAATCTCTTGGCAAATGGCAAGAATGTCGTTATATAAAGGGGCTTTCATAGATAATCCTAGTGTATATAAGTAGTTACCGCATAATTTTTAATGTAATTATATTTACAGCGGCATTATTTCAGGCGATATTATCATACTGGTGCTTTTTATACATTAGACAGCGCTTATTTTACCTTAACTGACACAAGACAGGATTGTATGATGAAGACTTGCTTCAATGTTCAAACACTTAAGTTTGTTAATACATGTTTTACAGGATGTTTCTTACTGCTTTATTCATTAACCAGTTTTGCAGCTGATTGGCCACAAGAGCTGACCGGTGAGAAAGGCACTATTGTGGTATATCAACCACAGCCAGAGAAACTTGTTGGTAATATATTAACGGGTCGAGCGGCAATGTCTTTGGAATTAAAAGATAATGTAGAGCCAATTTTTGGTGTGTTTTGGTTTTCGTCAAAAATTGAGACTGACCGTAGTGCAAACACAGTAACAATTAATCAATTAAAAGTGACAAAAGTTGGCTGGCCTGATTCAAAAGAAGCAGCAGAGCAGGAATTTACTCAGTTTGTTGAGGCGCAATTATCACAGTCGTCTTTTACCTCTTCGCTATCAAAGTTGACAGCAAGTTTAACTACAGAAGAAAAAATTAAAGTAAGCCTGGCTCAAATAAAAAATGACGCCCCTGAGATTATATTCACGGATATTTTATCGGTATTACTCAGCTATGATGGTGAGCCGATATTTAGAGATATTGAAAACAGTAATTATCAGCGGGCATTAAATACACCTCTGGCAGTAGTTAAAACTAAAAACCAAAGCAAGTTTTATTTAACCAGTGGCCATTTATGGTATCAAGCATCTGATGCGCTTGGTCCATGGTCAATTTTAGCTAATCCCCCCGCAGCTCTAAAGGCTTTGATCCCAAAAGAAGAAAGCCAGGTTGATACGCCACAAGTTATTAGTGCACCTAATATTATAACGACGACTAAACCGACCGAGTTGGTGGTTTCAGATGGCAGTACAAAATGGACAAGCTTGGTCGGCGGTAAATTGCTGTATGTTGAAAATACCGAAACACCATGGTTACGTGAGTTAGCCAGTGGACAAATGTATATTTTATTATCTGGTCGTTGGTTTAGCAGTAAGAGTGAACAAGGTCCTTGGGCTTTTGTTCGCGCAGATAAACTGCCAAATAGCTTTAAAGAAATTCCGCCAGAGTCTGCTATTGGCGGATTAAGAACCTCTGTTGCCGGTACTGATGAAGCAGAGCAAGCAGTGCTAGATGCACAAATCCCGCAAACCGCTGCAATAAAGCGCAGTGAAGCAAAGTTGACGGTAAATTACGATGGCGCGCCAAAGTTTGAAAAAATAGCTGGTACCGACGTTGAATACGCGGTGAATACGTCAGCACAAGTACTTAAAATAGCAGGTAAATATTATGCGGTCGATAACGGTGTGTGGTTCTTGTCATCACTGCCAAAAGGTCCTTGGCGAGTAGCGGATAACATCCCTAAAGAAGCTATTGCACAAATTCCTCCTAGCTCACCTATGTATAACACCACGTATGTTACAGTTTATGACTCAACCCCTGAAGTTGTTTATGTAGGTTATACCCCAGGTTATTTGTGGTCATATCCGTATTACGGTGTACCAATTTATGGCACCGGTTGGTATTACCCGCCTTATTATGTTGGTGGTTGGTATTATCCTAGACCACCAACTTGGGGATTACATGTTGGTTATAATCCATGGACAGGTTGGAATGTTGGTGTAAGTTGGGGTAGCCCATTCTTTAGAGTTGGTGTTGTTTGGGGCGGTGGTTATCATCATCATCCAAGACCCTGTTGTGGTCGGTATTATGGTGGCGGCTATCGTGGTCATACCAACATAAATATTAATGGCAATATTAATATTGGTAACTCAGTCAGCATTGCTAATCGTGCCCATGTACAACAAAGAATCAATACTAATCCAGTTAATAGAGCGGGTAGTAAAATGGCACGAAGCAACCGAGTTAATAATTTATATAATCAAGGGGTAAACAAAAAACGTAATGCGATAAAGCAACCAACAAATCGTAATCTCAATAAAGCTAAAGTTGCTCCTAAACGGGCTAATAATGTTTATGCTGATAGAGAAGGTGGCGTGGTACGTCATGAAAATGGTCAGTGGCAAAACCGTAGTAATAAAAATTGGAAAACAGTACCCAGACGAGGAAAGATATACTCATCACCACGGCCAAACCAACAGCCGATTAATCGTCAGCCAAGTATAAATAAGCCGAGTAATATGCAGCGACCTAATAACCGACAGTTTGACCATCAAAGAATGAATAGAGAGTTACATGGCAGGCAGATGGGCAATATGCCAAGGGGAGGTCATCAAACGATGGGCAATGCTCGTCGAGGTCGATAGCTGGTTTGTGAATAGTAATATAACGAAGAAAACACCTATAAACTGAAACACAAAGGAATGAAAATGCTTAAAAAATATGGTCTTAAACTAAGTTTTATCGCGCTAGCTACTTCAATGGTGCTTGGTTGTACTACCACTACTAATGTACCGCAAGTCTCGCCAGAGGGGATGAATTTAAAAAAATCGACAAAATCAACCGTTGCTTATATAAAAGAAGGCGTCGATTTTTCTGAATATAAAAAAGTACTCATTTTACCGAGTGCAGTTGCTTTTAAAAAAGATTGGAAACGTGATTACAATAGAAATCAAACGTCGATATCGACACGTGTTCGTGATGAAGATGTAATACGTATTAAAGCTGATGTGGCTAAATTGTTCGATGAAGTGTTTAAGGAAGAATTTGGTAAGAATGCCAAATTTCCTATCGTCGATAAAATAAGTTCAAATACCTTATTGATCAGACCTGCCATTGTTGATTTAGATGTAGCGGCGCCAGACCTTAGAACCGCAGGGAATATAAAAACTTACAGCAGTGAAACAGGGCAAGCTACATTGTTCTTAGAGCTTTATGATGGTGTAAGCGGTGAAATATTAGCACGTGCAGTTAGTGCATCAGCGGCGGGAGATAATAGTTATTATCAGTGGGCAACCCGTGTTTCTAATCGAGCGGATGCAAAGCGCATGATCAGAAAGTGGGCTAAGGCATTACGAACTAAATATGATGAAGCACATATGCCTAAAACTAAGTAAGCGATATTGAAAAAGTATTTGTGATGAGAGTTTATTTTATCCATCATCTAATAAATTCTGCTGTACTGCTAAGTTTAATTAGCGTGCAGTGGCTATTTTTTATCACTGATTCCCAAGCTAAGGCGCCAAGTCAGGTTAAGTATTCAGTGCAAAGACAAGAAAACGCTAAACTGCGCGAAAGTTTAGTGTTGCCTTATGTTTTTAGCACGGATGACTTAGGTACTGTTATTGGTGTTGGCGCTATGGCAACAGGCTTATATCAAAAACAAATGACCGTAGCAGGTACAGCTTATGGTGGCGAGGATACTAAAGGTTTTGGCTTAAGTCTTTGGGATTATCGTGTTTTAGACAGTGAACGGTTCTTTTTTAGTGCTATTGGTATGATGGGGGAGTTCCCACTATTACGTGCTTACTCTCCTCTGCCGGATGTTTATACTCCCGCACCTAGGTCTGGCTCGAATGATTCAAGTTTTGACGACTTTATCCAAGCCGAGGGGTCAAGTAATTGGTGGGATGTTAAATTAGAGTATGTCTTACCCTGGGGCAGTGCTGAAAAGCAAAGCATAGTTGAATATCAATTGCAGGGAGGACTGTTAAAAGAGCAGGTTGAATTAGAAGACTGGAACCCGCTTAAAACAGGTACCAGCATATTGGTTGCTAGACAATTTAATCGCTACCAACAATATAGAGATGAAAATGGTGAGCTTTCAGGTGCTGTTCATGCACTTGAATTGGGTATTTTTTATGATAATACTGATTTTCCAGTTAACCCGAGTCAGGGAAGTTCACAATATATTGCCTTTACCTATAATCCACAGTGGCTTGAGTCTAAAAAACAGTGGACCTTTGTTGAGATGGAAGCAAGTAAATATTTTTCATTAGGGGCCAATTCATTTGCCAAGCAAAATATTATCGCACTTAATGCATGGGCAGGGTATTCACCAAGCTGGCAAGTGATAACTGACGACAAAGGTAATAGCCAAGCAATGAACAGCCCACCATTTATGGAGGGAGCAACCTTAGGTGGTATGTATCGGATGCGCGGTTTCAGGCAAAATCGCTTTCATGATAAAGCAGCTATTTATGCCACAGCTGAATATAGGATGACCTTGGATTATAATCCTATTGCAGATGTTCGCTGGTTAAAGTTTTTAAACCTTGATTGGTTCCAAACTGTATTTTATGTAGAGGGAGGTCGGGTATCTCCCACTTTACATCGTGATACTTTGTTCTCTGATTGGAAGTCTGATGTAGGGGGGTCATTAAGGGCGTTAACGGCAGGCATTGTTGTCAGGTTAGATTTTACACGGTCAAAAGAAGGCACAAGTACTTGGTTGATGGTAGGCCATCCTTTTTAGTTAATAGGGGCTGTTAAACTTTCGAGATTACTTTTACAGCAACTTGTTTAGTATTTAGATGAAAGCAGAGTATGTGACTTGTAGCTGGCTACTCGAGCAGACGATAACGTAGACTAAATGTCAAACAAATGCTGCCCTTTAAACGAATTTACTCATTGTTGCTCGCTTTTTTAATAGAATAACTATGATACAAAACTCGCGTCGCGATTAAATCCATTTTTAAATTGAATGAATTTCACCCCTGAAAGATCAAATGCCCCTAGCATAAAGCGCAAAAAGTAAATTTTAATGCACACTAATGCAGCGTTATGGCTGAAAATAAATCAAGCGTTTAATATTTTGAAAAAAAACAGTAATTTTCGAGGTTTTCTGTTGACAGCTTTTTCGATCTCCCTATAATACGCCCCACTGAAACGCACACTGTCATGCAGTAAACGAATCGGTAATTTTAGAATTGGGCGATTAGCTCAGTTGGGAGAGCACCGCCCTTACAAGGCGGGGGTCACTGGTTCAAGCCCAGTATCGCCCACCAATTCTAAAAAGAAAAAAGTAATTATGGGCGATTAGCTCAGTTGGGAGAGCACCGCCCTTACAAGGCGGGGGTCACTGGTTCAAGCCCAGTATCGCCCACCATAATTACTATATATAGATTATTCTATATGGACGATTAGCTCAGTTGGGAGAGCACCGCCCTTACAAGGCGGGGGTCACTGGTTCAAGCCCAGTATCGTCCACCACTTTTTATTTTTAATATGAAAATAAAGCTGAATGTTAAAGGAAGAAAAGGTTCAAGCCTGATCTAACAAGAAACGTCCACCACTTTCTATCTCTTAAGGTATTAAGTACATTCTTTACCATAAAGAATTAAAACCAAAATGGACGATTAGCTCAGTTGGGAGAGCACCGCCCTTACAAGGCGGGGGTCACTGGTTCAAGCCCAGTATCGTCCACCA
>MAAB01001231.1_pt1 | contig 62080 bp, 56 predicted proteins | sample 1115991 | NCBI WGS metagenome assembly MAAB01 (sample SAMN04961124, study PRJNA320927) | seawater metagenome | isolation source: sample BD02T18 sea water enriched with oil for 18 days | place: USA:Gulf of Mexico | collected 2013-07-27 | reverse complement strand
TGTGGTGATTTACAAGTCGTGACACAAGTTGTCGAAGTGCAAGGTGAGCGTTTAGATCTTAAAAAGACCTCTAGCTGTATTGCAGAATACTATGTGCCAAGTGATGCATGGTACTTCACTAAAAATAGCGTTAATAACTGGATGCCTTATTCATTAATCATGGAAATAGCCTTACAACCGAATGGCTTTATTTCAGGTTACATGGGCACCACGCTTAAATACCCAGAAAAAGATTTATTCTTCCGTAACCTTGATGGAAGCGGTGACTTAATCAAACAAGTAGATTTACGTGATAAAACCATTGTAAATAAATCGGTATTATTAAGTACTACCATGGCTGGCGGTATGATAGTACAAAGCTTCACTTTTGAGCTGTATGTGAAAAATGAAAGTGCTGCTGCCCAGTCATTAGAAAGTCATGATTTATTCTACAAAGGTACGGCCGTGTTTGGTTACTTTGGTGCAGATGCGTTAACTAACCAATTAGGTATTGATAACGGTAAAGTAACTCACCCTTGGTTTGTTGATAACAATACCCCTAAATCAGACATTAAGGTGATCGATCTTAGTAATTCAAATTTGCCTTTATACCAAGCGCCATCGAACAAACCGCATTACAAATTAGCGGGTGGTCAAATGAACTTTATTGATACCGTTTCAATTGTTGAAGGCGGCGGAAAAGCGGGGATTGCTTATGTTCATGGTGAACGTACTATTGATGCAACAGACTGGTTCTTCCGTTATCACTTCCATCAAGACCCGGTAATGCCAGGCTCTTTAGGTGTGGAAGCTATTATCGAATTAATGCAAACTTATGCGCTGAAAAATGACCTAGGTAAATCATTCACTAATCCACGATTTATCGCACCAGCAACCTTGGTTAAATGGAAATATCGTGGTCAAATTACGCCATTAAACAAACAAATGTCATTAGATGTGCATATCACAGACATCATCAAAGAAGACGGTGAAGTGAGATTAGTTGGCGATGCTAACTTATCGAAAGATGGCTTACGTATCTATGAAGTGAAAGATATTGTGCTGTCGCTTGTTGAAGCATAAATATATCAGTCGTCATTCCCGAGTCTTGGCGGGAATCCATCGGATTGATATACATGAATAACAATGGATACCCGACAAGTAACCTCGGGTATGACGTTAATGAGGCACTTACCTCTCAGACGTCATCCTCGAAGTATCTAGTCGAGGATCCATTGCTCTTAATATTTAAAGCATACAATTATCAAGGACGATAATATGAAACAGCCAGCGGTATATATACTCGCGAATAAGAAGAACGGCACTTTATATATTGGTGTTACCAGTGATTTAGTTAAGCGTATCTGGCAGCATAAAAATCATGTTGTTAGTGGTTTTACCCAAGAGTATGAAGTGTATCAGTTGGTATACTTTGAACAACTAGATGATATGGAAAATGCCATTACTCGTGAAAAAGTATTAAAGCAATGGAATCGGGCTTGGAAGATTAGATTAATAGAACAGGTTAACCCCAATTGGAATGATCTGTACGATGATATTGTATAGCTAGAAAATGGATGCCCGATCAGAGACTTCGGGTATGACGGTAAATTAATGAGAGCTTGTAATAGAGAAATAAGCGTAACGGTTAGACTTGATGAGTTTAATCATCAAGCCTCTCAACCGTCACTCCCGCGTTGTTTTGGCGGGAATCCATCGGATTGATATACATGAATAACAATGGATACCCGACAATATGCTCCATGCATTGTCTGATAAGTGGCATCCATACCATGTCCGACAAGAGGCTTCAGGTATGACAATAAGCGTGAGGTTTAGATCATAGGCAGCGGTGTTTTTCCAAGCTTAATAATCAAGCCTCTCAACCGTCATTCCCGCGTTGTCTTGGCGGGAATCCATCGGTTTGATATACATGAATAACAATGGATACCCGACTAGTAACTTCGGGTATGACAGTAATAATAAAAGAATTAGGAAAGAATATGTCAAACATCGATTTTAATAATGCCAGAGCTATTGATTGGGCATGGAAAGTTAACGCGAATGACGTTAACAGTAACGACGCGCAAATAAAGTCAGCGTTAATGGATTTAACTAAGCCAGTTTATGTCGCAAAATCTGCTAATGGTTTTGGTGTGGTAAACACAACTGCAGCGACAGGTGAAACCGATGTAGTCGCTTTTGCCCAAAAGCTTACCCCTGAAGATTTAGGCGATGACGCTTTTAAAAAACAACACGGTGTAAAATACGCTTACCATGGTGGTGCTATGGCGAATGGCATCGCCTCAGTTGAATTAGTCGTTGCTTTAGGCAAAGCTGGATTTTTATGTTCATTCGGTGCAGCGGGTTTAGTGCCTGATGCGGTGGAAGATGCGATTAAACGTATTCAAGCAGAATTACCAAACGGGCCTTATGCGGTAAATTTGATTCATGCACCAGCAGAAGAAGCATTAGAGCGTGGCGCCGTTGAACGATTTTTAAAACTTGGTGTGAAAACGGTTGAAGCTTCAGCCTACTTGGGATTAACTGAGCATATTGTTTGGTATCGTTTAGCGGGTTTAAGCGAAAACAGTGATGGTAGCGTTAATATTGGTAACAAGGTTATTGCTAAAGTATCCCGTACTGAAGTAGGGCGCCGTTTTATGGAGCCTGCACCGCAAAAGCTAGTTGATAAATTGCTTAGCCAAGGCAAGATAACCCAAGCCCAAGCAGAGCTGTCAAAACGTGTGCCTATGGCTGATGATATTACCGCTGAAGCTGATTCAGGTGGTCATACTGATAACCGACCTTTCTTAACCTTATTGCCGACGATTATAGCGCTTCGTGATGAAGTTCAAGCACAATACAACTTCTCTCCAGCATTACGTGTTGGTGCAGGTGGTGGTATTGGTACCCCAGAATCTGCTTTAGCCGCATTCAACATGGGCTCAGCCTACATTGTACTTGGCTCAGTAAACCAAGCCTGTGTTGAAGCTGGTGCTTCAGAGCATACTCGCAAGTTATTAGCGGGCGTAGAAATGGCTGATGTGACTATGGCTCCTGCAGCAGATATGTTTGAAATGGGCGTAAAATTGCAAGTAGTTAAGCGTGGTTCAATGTTCGCCATGCGAGCGAAGAAGCTTTACGAGCTATACATTAACTATGATTCAATTGAAGCTATTCCAGCTGATGAACGTCTTAAGATTGAAAAACAAATATTTCGCGCTAATCTTGATGATGTTTGGGCAGGGACTGAAGCCTTCTTCACTGAACGTGATCCTGAAATGTTAGCGCGAGCACAATCTAGCCCTAAACGTAAAATGGCGCTAATTTTCCGTTGGTATTTAGGATTAAGCTCTCGCTGGTCAAATACTGGCGAAAAAGGCCGAGAAATGGATTATCAAATTTGGGCAGGTCCAAGTTTAGGCGCCTTTAATAGCTGGGTAAAAGGTACGTATTTAGAAGATTATACTCGCCGTTATGCTGTAGACGTAGCCTTGCATATGTTAAAAGGAGCGGCCTACTTACAACGAGTTAATCAGCTAAAACTACAAGGTGTTAACTTAAGCACAGGGCTGGCTGGCTATCGTAGCGAAGATTAGTCTTTAAAGGTTAAAGGGTAATTAGATGTCAACATGTACCGAATTTGCAGTTTTTGAGGTTGAAGAAGCGAACTTAGCACGCGTACTCGCATTAAGTGAGTCACTATTTATTGAAATAAATGCTGAGCAAGAAAATATTATTGCTCACGAAATATTAGTGAAAACCGATAACGCAGAAGAAGTATGTTGGCATCTTACTTGGGCAAATATTGAAGCCGTGGAGACCAGTTCAACTAAATGGTCAACCTACCCAAGCTCAGCAGAAATAGAGCGTTTGGTCGGTAAAAAACTCTATTATGGGCACTTTGTTGCGGTTATTGGAAAATAATAGCTAAGCCTGGCTTCTTGGTGGTCGATCACTATTTAACCGAATAGCGTGCTACCAATAAGTTAACGGCTACCTTCTGAAACAATAACAGGTAAATCCATACAGCCATAATCGATACCCAACTGACTTAATACGCAGGTTAATTGTCCTCGATGGTGAGTTTGGTGGTTAAAAATATGCTGGGTAATATCTGCAACCGCTTTGGTTATATCAATGAATTAATAGGATTTTTAATGTTTCTGTGAGATATGCAATGGAGAGCCTACTTGCCTTTATTGAGGCCTCCATTACTATTTTTTTTTCTTGAGATAAGAACTTGGAGATTGATCTTTTTCAACAAGATTATATTATTCAACTATTGCAGTCTGACTAGTACCTGAGCCACCCGTTATTGGAGACCAATGTGACGATCGTACTTTCCATTTACCAGCTTCCTTCGTATACACCTGGCTCACTCGGGTTCTATAATTGCTCACTGCAGAATTTCCTTTTGGCGCCATAGAACCCTCTGAATAATAGTGAGCCAATGCGACCTGATCAGGCACTAAAATGGTCACTTGAATATGTTTAACATCGATATTGAAAGAGTCATATTCTTCTAGCCGACCATCGGTTTTAACATTTTGAATAAGCCCGCCACTAGACCAGAATTCCATAGCACCTTCTTTAGAATAGGAATTTTCGGGCACCTTGAGATGTTTTTTTACATAAGCATTATCGTTTACTATAGTATTTTTGACCTCTTGCTCGGTCGCAATCGCTGTCTGAGTACCAGCGAGAACTAACAATCCAATTAGTGTCATGAATCGTTTTTTCATTGTAGTTTCTCCTAGGATCTGAATATATAAAAATAGCCGTATGATAGTTGAGAACTTCAGCGCATTTTCAAAGACAAACCTACTAAAGCTCGTGTTGAAGTATAGGTGAACTTATACCAATTGCTTGGAATCTTGGCTACTGTTGGAGTCGAGTAACTAAAACTTAATAGATAAATATTGGAGTGTTTCTTGATTTGAGGTCAAGCGTAATTGCTCGCTATGCTTTTTTGAGATGCACTTAAGTTTTCAATACGTGAAGATTTACTACTTAATGAGGCTAACGCTTAATATCAAAGCGCTAGCATTTAAGATAATTAGCATCGGACTTAGTCATTATTAACTTTTGTCGGAGGTACGGAGTAGGTGCCAATAACATGGGCTACTGGCTCTGATTCGCCATCGGAATACAACTCTACTTCGCCAACGATTAGGGCTCTTCCGACCTTAATCAATGAACACTTGCCAATAATATCCTTGTTGGATGACGGTTTTCGAAGAAAGTTAATGGTTAAACTCGTTGTTACGGCGAGCGGTACAAGGCCAATCTCGCCAAGTATTGCTACATACAAGGCAACATCAGCAGTCGTCATCATTACGGGACCAGAAACTGTGCCACCGGGACGCAATTCATCTGGTCCAACTTTGTGTCTAACGGTGGCTCCTTTATTTACTATTTCGTCAATGGAACATTTGGTTTGAGGGAATTCAGACTGTAGGAACTCGGTCAGATTTTCTTTGGAAAGCATGATTTATCCTTTAATATAGCCAAATTACAGGCTTAAAATAGTTTGTTAACAGGTTGAATAACGAAACATAAGCAACTGTGTGTGTTTCGTTTAAATATCGTATTGGCACTTCAGCACTAGAAGCCTTGTTAGTTCTCTTGCCGATATCTCTTTACACACCGATGTGTTTTGACCACACCATAATGGCGAGAATCCATCTGAATCACGTTTTTCTAAGTGACTACGCAACTGCGTCATTTCAATAGAAGCATAAGGAAATTCAGGGGCGAGTGGATTCATATAGCCCAACTCTTTCATCGCGCGGTTTACGATGCCGCGCGCTGGTCTTCCTGAGAAAATATTCGTTAGAGCGGTATGCTCAGATCGAGAACTCTTTATTGCTGAGCGGTGTAATACAGATGTTTTTGCTTCTGAACACAGTAAATAGGCGGTACCAATTTGTACGGCACTCGCACCTAGCAGTAAAGCCGCTTGCACACTTCGACTATCACCAATACCACCGGCAGCAATAACCGGAATATTTACCTTATTAGTGATTTGAGGAACGAGAGAAGACATCCCCATTTGGGTCGATATATCTTCTGACAAAAACATACCTCTATGTCCACCAGCCTCTAAACCTTGCGCAATTATCCCGTCGACACCATGAGCTTCTAGCCACATTGCCTCTTCAACTGTCGTTGCCGACGAAACGACCTTTGTTCCCCAGTGTTTTATGCGTGCGAGCAATGCTTTATTAGGAAGACCAAAGTGAAAACTAATAAACTCGGGTTTAAAAGGCTCAATAGCATCAGCGACATTATGATTAAACGGCGTTCTACTTGCGTTATTGGAAGGACTTTCTACTTCTACATTTAATTCAGAAAAATATGGTTTCAACGTTTCTTGCCATTTCAACTGCCTCTTTTCATCATGGTTGGGCATTTCATGGCAGAAAAAATTAAGATTATAGGGCTTATTTGTCGCTTTTTTAATTAAGCTAATTTCACTTATCATTTTCTCAATACTGAGCATTCCACAGGGTAATGAGCCTAAACCTCCAGCCTCACTCACCGCAATAGTCAAAGCACTATCTTGAACACCCGCCATGGGTGATTGAATAATAGGAAGTTTTGTCCCTAGCAAATCTTTAACATTTCCGTTGTACATATTTTAATTCTCGCTAAGTGGTCAATAAATTAATCAGATTGGTATTAGCACTTTACCAAAACAGTTTTCTGTAATTTTTGCATGATCTTTCCTATTACCACGATAATTACCGCACCAATTAATACCGGTGTCACTAAAAATAACCAACCTTGGCCCGATAGCATAATTAGGATCGGATTAGCGCCTGCTGGCGGATGCGTGGTTTTTGTTAACAGCATAGCACTTACTCCTATGCCAGTTGCTATAGCCAAACTTAATGGTGATACACCTATCATTTGTACGAAAAAAACACCAATAAAAGCGGTAATAAAATGACCTAATATTACATTTTTAGGTTGTGCTAAAGGGCTTTCTGGTACACCAAAAACAAGCACAGCCGTCGCGCCAAAAGGAGCCATAAGTAAGGTAACATTTGTCAGCGTGGCATCAAAGTACGAAAGCAGGCCAATTGCTACTGAAGCACCAACTCCTGCAATTAATGGTAAAACAAATTTATTCATATAAACCTCTAAAACAAAGAAGACAGACTTGTCTGGATGTGATTATAGACAAGTCTGTCTTTTTTTGTCAAGATAGATGTTCTAGGAGAATCATATGAATAAAAAACGGCAATTATTAATTGACACTGCTTTGCACCTTTTCTATAAAAATGGCATTAATTCCATTGGAATAAATGAAATTCTGAAGGTTTCTGGTGTGGCTAAGCAAACACTGTATACACACTTTGAAAGTAAAGAAGCCTTGATACTTGCAGCTCTTAAACAAAGACATATAAATTTCATTGAATGGCTAGAAGCAAAGCTTCAAGGAGTTGATTCAGATGAAAAACTGATCACTCAATTATTCTGCGCGTTAGAAGGATGGTTTACTGATTCAGAGCCTATGCTGGGTGATTTTCGTGGCTGTTTCTTTATCAATAGTTCGGCTGAATTTAGCGATCCAAGTAGTGATATTTCTCTATTTTGTAAAAATCATAAACAAGAAGTGCGAGCGCTTATTGGGCAGCATATGACAAGAGAAAACGCTGTTTTCCTAGATGCTATTTGTATTATGAAAGAAGGGGCTATTACAACTGCATATGTCACGGGTGACTTTTCTGCAGCAAAAAAATGTATTGAGGTGCTTAAAAAGCACATAGTACTAGTGCCCTAATAATGAGCTAAATATTACAAATAAATATTATTAGTTATGTTTTTTGTGCCAAACCAGACATATCACCAAGGCAACTAGGCCGCTAAGATAGGTTGCGAGTAAAGGAATGATTGTAAGCTGATAGGCATGTTCATAATCTTCTGGGTAATATGAATCCCCGGCTAATAACCAAGCTGAAATAGCACCTACAATTAACCAAACGACTGATGCTAATTGTTTGTGGTTAGGTGCTGTGACATAACCCGCAATGACCACACAAAAAGCAGCGACAGAGCCAATGATTGGTTTTTTCCAAACACCTGCGAAATCAGCAAGTAATCCTGCAGCTATTGCTGAAACTAAAAATGTAATAATTACTATTACAATTGAAAAAGCAAAACCTCTCACTTGATTCATCGTCAAACCTCTTGAAAATATCATGCCCAAATACAGGCTAAGTAGGTTGGCTAAAATAGGTATCGAAAGGAACGTAGCCAACGGTTATGTATTCTAGTTTATTTCCTTGTCATGTATTGATTAAAACGCTTCATCTTCGCTATAAACACAAACGGTAACGTCACCATCAACACTCTCAGAAACCAAGAAATTTATCGGTTTACAACATACTTGGCAGTCTTCAATATATTGTTGTTCTATGTCCGATGAATCAATTAGCACGTTAATTGCCTCACCACAGTAAGGGCACTCTATAGTTTTTTCAATTAATTGGTTCAATTTCTATGTTCTCCTAGGGTTTCATAAAATACATACGCCTCATGAAGGGGAATAAATGATAATACACCTAATGTACAAACAATAACATGCATAGGCTTTATTCACTTTAGATACTTTAAAAACAGAAAGTTATAATGGTGCTGAGAAATTGTTTTTTGTGACATTTAGGGGGATTACCACGGGCACACTGCAAAAATATAAATACTTCTGTCACAAAAAAAACTTATTCGTTGGCAAAATCTGAGTTATCCCCCTCTTAAAAAATGCATTACTTCTGATTTTTTAGTGGCACCTTCCACAAGGAGATTTTCGATACTCTTTTCGTTTAACTTTTTTGTAAATAATACAGAATCGTGGCCAAAAATAGCTGAGCACCACACATATCTTTTTCATTCCCAAGTTAAAGGTTTACAAAAACTCTTGGAAAATACACCTTTTACGAAAAGTGATCCACTTGTTGTGTTTAAAATACAGTTAAATCAACCATCACAAAAGTATCAAAGTATCAAAGTAATCGTATGGTTACAAAAAACGCCAAGTTTCATTTGGTTATGCTATTTTAATGATTTATTTAGGTATGTTCTTTAAGAAGTAATCATAGAGCATGATATTGAAAAAATACGAAACCTGTAGAACTTTCCTGAATACTGAACGATTCAAGATGCAATTGCAGCAGTGAGCTAGACATACCTAAATTTGATTATATACAGCAGTTAAATTTTTCACTGATCAATTTTTAACTGCTGATATTTAGGTTTTTACCTACAAGGCCCCAGAGGTCACATAAATTTTTGTATAGCCTGGCGTTGACCAAGTCCCTTTCCATTCTGCGGGGAGTAATATTGAATCACCGGCGTGTATTTCTGTTACCGTGCCATCTTCAGAGGTCAGTGTTACGCAACCATCAATAAAGTGCATATATTCATTACGACCGAAGGGTTCGGTGAAAGTATATGTATACGCGCTTTCGCTGTAGATGCCAAATTTAGTTTTTTCATCATTACTTTGAAATAAATCAATTTTTCTTGTTGTCAGTTCACCCTCTGGAAATTTTTCGACATGTGTGACTGAAAACTTCAGCAGTAAGAATGCTTTTATCTAATTTTATTGGCTGTAACAAAGTGTCATCTCCCGTTGTTAATGTATTACTTTTTAATAAGTAATAGCTTCTGTTTTATTAATTCACATTAAACGTAACATATAAGTCATATTTTGGCTATAGGTATAAATTTATGCTGAATACTTTATATAATCGAAAATGGATTTTATCCGTATTTAATATGTAATTACTCTACTTTTTCCGTCAAATTTAGCGAGGTTAAATAAATTTCAATTGATTTATTATAATATCATCTATTTAAATTCCCCATTAATGTGATATATTAATCATGTTTTGATGTGTGTTATTCATCAAAAGATAGCTGGATTTTATTTGGATTAGTGATTGTGAGGGTAAAGTGATGAGTAATATATTAACAAACGAACTTAATTGTAGTTTTGAAAAGCCAAGTTCATCTCTTTGGCAGGCTACTGCTGTAGAGGCACCAAACACTGAAACACTTACTGCAGAAGTTGATACTGATGTAGTGATAGTGGGGGGGGGAATTACTGGTTTATCAACGGCAATTCACTTAGCGGAGCAAGGTATTACCGTTGTTGTTCTCGAGGCACTAAATATTGGCGAGGGAGCTTCCGGTCAAAATGGCGGTCAAGTTATACCTGGTTTAAAACACCCACCACGAAAACTATCGAAAATATTTGGTGTTCAACGAGGATCAGAAATATCAAATGCTGCTCAGAATACCGCAGACTATACTTTTGAGCTTATTGAACGTTATCAAATGAATTGTCAGCCTGTTCGTAACGGTTGGATAAAAGCATGTCATGATCAAAATGCACTTAAAGAAGCTCATGTAGATGCTAATGAACTTATTGCACTTGGCGCGCCAGTTGAAATATTAGATGCCAATGATATTGAGCAATTAATCGGTAGCAAAACTTTTGTCGGTGGTTATATCGATAAAAGAGCAGGCTCTTTACAGCCTTTAAGCTACACCTATGAATTATGCCGTATTGCCCAATCGTTGGGGGTAGCGGTTTATAGCAATACCAATATAGATAGTATTACGGAAAAAAAGAACAATAATAGCCAGATTAAACAGTGGCAATTAACGAGCGATCAGCAAATACTCAATGCAAATAAAGTGGTATTGGCTACTAATGCTAAAACCGGCGATTTGTGGCCAAAACTTAGAAAGACAGTTTTCCCGATGAATTCATTTCAAATAGCGACTAAGCCGCTTTCTGATGAATTGCTTGAACAAATATTACCAAAAAATCATGTAGTATCAGATTCTCATCACATGTTGTCTTATTTTCGAAGAGATAGTTTAGGTCGTTTTATTATTGGCGGAGAAGGTGGCTTAAAAGGTGTACCCACTTTAAAAGATGCGCTTAATATTAAAAAGAGTATTAATCGTTTTTTTCCACAGCTAAAAGATATTGAATCTGAATTTATCTGGTCAGGACAGGTTGCCGTGACCGATGATTATCTACCTCGTTTGAGTAACCCTGCAACGGGGTTGTTTTCAGCAATTGGTTTCAATGGCCGGGGCGTCGCTTTGGCTACCGTCATGGGTAAGTATTTGGCAAACCTTGTAACAGGCTGTCCAGCTAATGATATTCCATTTCCAATCACCTCAATAAAACCAGTGCCTTTTCATTACTTCTACAAAATTGGTGCGTCAGCAGCTATGGCTGGAATGCGAATAGTAGATAAAAGAGCAGATAAAAAAATGGATGCTTTGCTTGCTAAAAATAATAGTGAGCTTTGATGTTAAATTTAAAAGGTGATAACGAGTAATGAACAAAACCATTGTATTATTAGTGATGATATTGGCATCAGCTGCAAGTCATATGGCTTCTGATTTGTATGCACCAAGTTTACCGCACTTACCTGAATTACTAAACACTACACCTGAGTGGGTTAAGTTAACGCTTGGGCTTAATGTCTTAGCTTTTGGCCTAATACAATTGGTCTACGGGCCACTGTCTGATCGTTTTGGACGTCGGCCATTATTCCTTGTGGCCATCGTCATGTTTTCTATTTCTAGCTTGATGTGTGGTTTTGCTGACAATGTCTATGAATTGTTGATTTGGCGCATTTTGCAGGGGATGTCAGCAGGCGCTGGTGCGGTCTTAGTTCTCGCGGTTATCACCGATGTTTTTTCAAGCCATCAGCGAGTACGAGCTTTAGCCATATACGGTGGTGTTTTAGCCATTGCGCCAGCATTGGCGCCAACGCTAGGAGGGTACATTCATGTCAATTTAGGCTGGCAATATAACTTTTATTTGCTGGCGACACTTACCGGCGTCATTGCCATATTTGCTTTGTACTATTTGTCGGAAACATCAACACAGCCTCGTATGGTGCTAAAAGCGAGTAATGTGCTATCAAATTATAAAGCGCTGTTAAAAGATCGGGCATTTGTTGGCTATGCATTGTTAACCTCATGTGCATTAGGGAGTGTCTTTGCTTTCGTTACGGCGGGCCCATTTATTTTAATTAGTAATTTTGGCGTTGCGACCGAACATTTTGGTTTTTATCAACTGGTCACTGTTGTGTTTTTTATGGTGGGCAGCGGGATATCAGTATCACTGACCAAAAAGATTTCACCTCGCTGTTTACTTGGGGTAGGACTGGGGCTATTTGTTTTAGGCGCAGCTATTTTAGTTTTTGTGAGTACCAGTAATATGTTAAGCCCACTATCCTTGGTGTTCATTGTTGGTATTATTTATATGGGACTTGGCCCCGTATTTGCTGTGGCACCAAGTTTAGCCATGAATACCAAAAGTGCCCCTAGTGGCGCTGCTGCAGCGATGTTAGGCAGTTTAGAAATGGTTGGCCCGACACTTGCCGCAACTGCTATCAGTGTATTTCATGATGGCACTGCACAGCCTTATGCATGGACCGTGGCAATAACGGCAATTGTGGCACTGGCAATATTTTTTATTATACTTCGCCGTCAAGACTTTATCGAACAACCAGTACCTGAAAATATCACACTAGCTGAATATCGATAGGTTAATTTGGCTACAATTCTGTTTTTAATCTTATTCAAAAAAGAATAAAAATAGAATCCCCTTATTATACTCAAGCGACTCTAACTGAATCATGCAATTTGAAGTGGTTTGAGTATATAGCTTCTTTAAAATTATTTATCAAAAAAACTGGGCATATTCGCCATTAAAATACCTTATGTTTTGCTCTTACCCCTTTGTTAATTATAGTGTTATATCCTATTTATGTTTCGTGGGCAGATATGATAACAGCAATGACATAAATGATAGTGCGGACAGGTTGTTGGCTAGTTTACTATTTGTTCCTATCAATTAGTGCAGTTAATAAAAGCGCTAAATAAATTTAGTTTATATATGAATATAATCAACAGTTGGAGTTACTAATGTCTTTTATAAGTCACTTTTTTGCAAAACATCTGAATAAAGAAATCATCGCCTTAGGGTTTGGTCTTAATGCCTACCTTGGCATTATTGGTCTTGTTCCTTTTACCATAGGTGTTTTTGTTGAAGGTTACGGGTTAGATTTAAAAACGGCGGGACTTTATGTATCAATTGAAATTATCGTTATGTCTGTGGCCGCTATGGCTGTCGCGCCACTGATTAATCGCCTAAGAAATAGCCGTTTGGCTATAGTCGGTGGTTTAATCATTGCAGTGGGTAATGCCACTATTGCCTTGGTTACTGAACCGTCTCTTGTTATCACAGGATTGGTTATTGCCGGTGTTGGTTATGGTTTTGTTGCTGCGGCGGTGAATGCTTCGGTAGCTAACGCAGAAGAGCCTGAAAAAGTTTATGCCTCAGGTATTATCGTCTATGCACTAACCGGCTCTGTTATTTTCGCTATCTTACCTATGTTATACATTGGCGACTATCCAATGTACTTCATGGCTCAAGCAGTTATCAATGGGCTTGCTATTTTTCTTTACGCGAACCTTGATGACTCAGAAGCAAGCAAGAGCGATGAACCAGTAGAAACAGCAGAAGATGCCATAACACTATTTAACCCTAAAGCTATTTCTTTATTTTTTGGTACCTTTCTAGTCTGGACTGGTATGGGACTTATGTGGGCGGTTACAGAACGCATTGGCGTATCAATTGGGATGTCCTCGCAAGAAGCCGCTTATGCCTTAGTACTTAGTAATGTGTTGGGTATGGCAGGTGGCTTACTCGTTAAGTTATTAGGTGAACGTTACGGAAGAACTAAACCGCTTTTCATTGGCGCATTGGCCTTAGGACTATCATTTGTTGGCATTGGCAACGCGGAAGTAGCCACTATGTTTACGGGCTCGTTATTGGTATACGGAGTCGCCTATTTCTTCTTGCTTCCCTATATTATGGGTGCTGCTGTAGAGCTAGATAGTGAAGGTAAAGTTGCTGCTTTTAATGGCGCTATGCCGTCGGTATCGGCTGCCATTTCACCCGCACTAGGTGCCTATATTGCGGCGACTTATTCATTCTCTTTTGCCGGAAACACCGCCTTTGTTTTTGCCGTAGTTGCTGGCCTACTTATATTGCCTTGCAGCCTATATTTAGATTCTCGTAATAAAAAATCTGTATCGACAGAAGAAAAGTGCGCATTAAACTCTTAATGCTTAACTGTTTAAAATTAGCTAACAAAACAATATTTTAATGAATTACATATCACAAAAGGGAAAATTATGAATGAAGTAATTAATGCATCTTTAGCTGAAAGCGTACTTAGCAAAGTATTAGCACGAGCAGTTAAAAATCATCCCAATAAAACTTGGTTAAAGACGCATAGTACTGATTTATCCTTTAGCGACGTTGATAAGCTTTCTGATCGCTTAGCCAATGCATTGAACGAGCATAATATTGGTAAGGGCGATACCGTACTTGCAATGATGACAGATTGTACAGATTTTGTTGTTAGTTGGTGTGCTTTATCAAAACTAGGCGCTTTGGAAGTGCCAGTTAATACCGCTTACAATGGGCAAATGCTATCACATGTTGTTAACGACTCTCGTGCAGAAACAATTATTTGCCACGGTGTCTTTTTGCCGCGATTAGTTGAAGTGAGTGCAGAACTTAAATACCTTAAAAAGGTTATTTTGCTTGACCTTGAGCAGCAAATAACAATCACCCCTGAAATTAGTAATACTTTTGCCATTGTAAACTTTTATGATCTTTATAAGGCAATAGACGAATCGTTAGATGTGCAAGTTTCTGGTGAAGATTTAATGTCTATTGTTTATACCTCAGGCACAACAGGCCCTTCAAAAGGGGTAATGACTACGCAACGCCATGCTTACAGATATGCTTGTACCATTATTGAAGCACTTGAATTACAGACAGAAGATGTTGTGTATACCTGCGGAATGCCATTATTCCATGTTGCGGGTAAATGGGGAGCATGCTACGCAACGTTGATCATGGGAGCAACGTTAGCTATTCCGGAGAAATTTTCACTCAGTAATTTTTGGACTGATGTTAAAGACTTCTCTGCGACCACATCATTATTGCCAGGCGTAGTTGCCAGTTTGTTATATAAGCAAGCACCTTCATCTGATGATGCAACATCTAGCTTGAAAAAAGGCTGTATGGTGCCTTTAATTCCAGAATTTGAGGATTTTAAACAGCGCTTTGGTATGAAAATTTCGATGGCCTATGGCTCAACGGAATGTGGCGCACCAACGGTTCATTCAATGAATATTCCTGTTACTGACCGTCGTAGTGTTGGTCAACTAAAATCAGATTTATACGAGGTAGCTATTGTTGACAGTCAAGACAAGGAGCTACCGATAGGTGAAATTGGTGAAATAGTTGTTCGTTCAAAAGAACCCTGGATCATGATGCTTGGATATTGGCATCGCCCAGAAGCAACCACTAATGCCTGGCGTAATCTTTGGTTTCATTCGGGTGATGCAGGTTTTAGAGACGATGAGGATAACTTTTATTTTGTTGACCGCATTAATGATTGTATTCGTCGTCGAGGTGAAAACGTTTCGTCTTCAGAAGTCGAAGGCATTATTAGCCAAAGCCCAAGTATATTGGAGTGTGCGGTTTACCCTGTACCTTCAGAATTAACCGAAGATGAAATTATGGTTGCCATCGTTTTAAAACCTGATGCAACCTTAACTGCGCTAGAACTGATGCAGTATTTAGAAGGAAAGATGCCATATTTTATGGTGCCTCGTTATGTAGATTTTGTTGATGGTTTACCAAAAACAGAAACGGGTAAAATAAAGAAAAAAGTTTTGAGCACACAAGGTGTAAGTGAGTCCTCTTGGGACAGTGCGGCTTGTGGTTACAAATTTAAGCGTTAATTTAATTTAATTTTTTAATAACAATGAAGTTAGGAGTACACAATATGTCACAATTTAGAGTAGAAAAAGATGGTCACGTTGCTTGGATCATTAATGATCGTCCCGATGTAATGAACGCAGTTTTATCTGAAGGTTGGGAAGCTTTCAATGACCTTATTGATGACTTAAACAAAGATTTAGATATTCGCGTTGCGGTTATCGTTGGTGAAGGTAAAGGTTTTTGTGGTGGAGCAGATGTTAAAGAACTAGCTGAACATCCTGCTGAATTTGCTGCAAATAAATATTCTGACGCTGAAATGCGTGCTGGCCAAAACTTGTTGCAAGATAGCACGCGTAAAATACGTTCAGCTCGCTTCCCTGTTATTGCTGCTGTTCACGGTGTTGCTGTAGGCGCTGGTTTAGAAATGAGCTGTGCTTGTGATTTAATTATTGCAGAAGAAGGCACACGCATGGGTTTCCCAGAGTGTAGTGTTGCTGTAACAATTACTAACGGCGGAACTTTCTTCGCTTCTCGCGTATTTGGCTTAAATAAAGCGCGCGAAATGGCTTACACGGGAGACTTCATCACAGCTGAAGAAGGCTATCGTGTTGGCGCTATAACACGTGTTGTTGCTAAAGGAACTATTCGTGAAGAAGCCGGTAAATTGGCTCATAAGATTGCTGGACGCGCACCAACTGTTTTAGCTTTACACAAGAAAATGTTTGACCGTGCTTTGGAGTCAAACTTAGAAAATACTTTAGTGTATGAAACAGAATGTTTACTTACTACAGCAAAAAGTCAAGATCATGCTGAAGGTGCAATAGCATTTTTAGAGAAACGTAAGCCTGTATTTACTGGTTTTTAATGATTGAAGCTCATTTATTGCCTGCTTATATGGGCAATGAATGAGCTATTAAAATTTACTTGTTATAGATGAGGCTGGCATGACGATAAAAACTACTCCTTATTGGTGGAATGAGCTAAACCGCAATGAGAACACGCTCAACGTATTACCTCAATCTGCACAAGTGGTTATTATTGGAGCAGGGATCACCGGTTTAAATGCTGCTTTAACTTTAGCAAAGGCAGGTCGTAACATTGTTGTTGTTGATAAAGAATACCCCGGATTCGGCGCGAGCAGTCGCAATGCTGGTTATTTGTCAAAAGCACATTTACACTCATTGTCAACCTTAATTAAAAAACATGGCGAAGAAAAAGCAGTAACCTTAGTTGATGAAGCCTGCAAGGCTTTTGATTTTACCGAAAACTTGATCGCCAACGAAAAAATTGACTGTCAATATCAAAAAAGTGGCCGTATATATTGGGCCTATTCAGAAAAACAAGCTCAAACATTAGCTGTTGAGCATGCAACGCTTAACAAACATATTAAGCAATTAAACATATCATCATCATTGGTCGGTGACAGTGCTCATTCTGACCATATGAACAGCAATCAATATTGTGCTGGTTTATCTGTACCAAATTCTTCAACCTTACATCCAGGAAAATATGTCCAAGGATTAGCCGAAAAGGTTGTTGCTGCAGGTGGTATTATTGCGGCAGATACTTGTGTTTTAAAGATAAACAACAAGCAAAACGTTTTTACTGTAGAAACAACGCGCGGTAACATAAATGCTACACAAGTCATTGTAGCAACTAATGCTTACGTAGGTGCAGAAACACCTTATTTTCGCCAACGTGTTGTGCCTGTACATGGGCAAATGATCGCACTAAAAGCACCTTCTCCAGAATTACTGGATAAATTACTCCCTAATCATATCGCCCACCTTGATGTGCGTGCAATGTTTCGTTATTGGCGTCGTTCACCAGACAATACTCATGTTTTGTTTGGCTCAAGAACGGGGTTTGGTGTATCAAACCCACTTGCGGAAGCTGATAAACTCAAAGCCTTATTAGTTGATATTTTTCCAGAGTTATCAAGTGGCACTATCAGTCATTATTGGAATGGTTTATTGGGTGGAACTATGGATCAGTTTCCTCATTTAGGGTGCCATAATGGTGTTCATTTTGCCATGGGTATGAATGGTCATGGTGTGCCTATGGGGAGTTATTTAGGGGATAAAATTGCGCTGAAATTATTAGGTCAAGATGGCAGTGAAACAGCGTTTGATAAACTTAGCTTTGATGCAGCCCCTTTAATTAAAGGAAAAGCTTGGTTTATGCCAGTAATAAGTGGCCTACAAGCATTAGCAGATAAGTTAGAAAAGCCATTACAAAAATAGAGAGGAAAAACAAATGAAAGTTTACGATAAAGTTTATATAAATGGGGAGTGGGTTACACCTTACGGTTCAGGTACGCAAGAAATCATCAATCCTTTTACAGAAAGTGTTGCTGTTACAGTACCAAAATGTGACGTTCGTGATGTTGATGCTGCCGTTAAAGCAGCAAAAGAGGCTTTTCTCTCTTGGTCTAAAACTTCTGCACAAGAGCGTTGTGATTTAATTAACGCTGTTGTTGAAAAAATGCAGGAGCGTCGAGAAGATTTATGTCATTCAGCGCACGTTACTATGGGGTGTCCTTTGCACCTTGCCGGTGTTATTCATGTTGATGGCCCTATTCACGGTATGCAAACTTTCGCAAAACGTGCGTTTTTAATGGAAAAAGAAGAAGAAATAGGCCACTCTTTAGTGGTTAAAGAAGCCATCGGCGTATGTGCTTTTATTAATCCTTGGAATTACCCTTTACATCAGCTTGTTGGTAAATTAGCTCCGGCTTTAGCCGCAGGTTGTACTGTAATTGCAAAACCAGCAGGGCAAACACCATTACAAGACTTGATCATGGCAGAAATACTGGATGAAGTAGGCGTACCTGCTGGAGTATTCAATGTTATCACTGGCTCTGGCGCTGTACTTGGTCCGGCATTAAGTTCGCATCCTGATATTGATATGGTGTCATTTACTGGCTCTAATCAAGCGGGCATTCAAATAGCTCAGGCCGCAGCACCATCCATTAAACGTGTTACCCAAGAATTGGGCGGTAAATCACCATTGATCATTACCGAAGATGCGGATCTTGAAGAAGCAATTAAGTTTGGTATTCAAGATGTGATGATTAATACCGGACAAACCTGTACTGCTTTATCAAGAATGCTAGTGCCTGAAAGTATATACCAAGAAGTTATAGCTACGGCCAAAGTAGTACTTGAATACTTCCCAGTAGGCGATACAGAAGAATGTATGATTGGTCCTATGGCTTCTTCGTCGCAGAAAAAGACCGTATTGAATTATATCAATAAAGGCATTGAAGAGGGAGCAACACTCGTAGTTGGTGGCACTGATATGCCAGATGGAGTCGACAAAGGTTTTTACGTTAAACCAACCATTTTCGCTGATGTTAATAATCAAATGACTATCGCCCGAGAAGAAATCTTTGGCCCAGTTCTTTGTATTATTCCTTATAAAGATATTTATGAAGCAATAGAAATAGCGAATGACACGCCATATGGTTTATCAAGTGCTGTTTTTGCTAAAGACCGTGATGAAGGTTTAAAAATTGCTCGTCACATAAGAGCAGGGCTTTGCTTTGTCAATGGCGCTGAATTTAACTATGAAGCTCCATTTGGCGGTTATAAGCAATCAGGTAATGGCCGTGAATTTGGCGACGAAGGTGTTGCTGAATTCGTTGAAATTAAATCAATTCAATTATAAACATTTACGCTAAAAGGGGGGCTTAAAGCTTCCCTTTTTTATGTGTATTAATATTATCTGTACAAATAATAAGGATAAAATAATGGGCATGTTTTCAAGAAAAATTTACTATATCTTAGGTGTTATTTGTCGATTCATCACCTTTGGTCGCTTATGTAAATTTGCTGTTAGTGGTTACTTCTCAACAGAAGGTGGCGCCATCGATGGTGCCGATGCTGTTGCGTATTTTACTGAAGATAAAATGGTTATGGGATTAAAAAGTATCAGTACAGAATGGGAAGGTGCTACTTGGTATTTTAGCAGTAAAGAGAATCGTGAATTATTTATCGCAGACCCACTAAAGTATGCGCCACAGTATGGCGGATTTTGCGCGTTCGGCATAACTGAGGGCATGACAGTCAAATCTCAAGCTGATTCTTGGTCGATTGTTGATGATAAGTTGTATTTGAATTATGACCCAGCGACCCGTGAGCTTTGGGAAGAAAATAAAGAAACCTTAGTGGAAGAAGCTGATGAAACTTGGTCTGAGAAAAGGTCGGACAATAAGCTACATAAATAAATTAACCTAGACCCAATAGCGGTTCTACCTGTTTTAGATACTTAAAAAAAGTGGTATAACATGAAAAAAAGCATTGGTTATTTTTTACTGATAAATTCTTTGATTTTTTGGTCTTTAGTGCCCATTGTACCATTTTTAGACATCAGCAATGCGCAAGTTATAGCTTGGACAACATCACTAATCATTGTTGGTGAAGTGTCGTTTTATTTTGCGATTGTGTTGCTTGGCAAAGAAATTTGGGAAAAGATTAAAAACTTTTTCAAAAAGGAAAAGTAAGTTAACCATTGTTATTATTGGTTATTTCTTGCTACTAAAAATCTTCTGTGCTCAGACCTTTAGGACCAATAGGTCCTTTAATCTTCTTTATTTCCATTAGGACATTTGCTGTGATGTAATTGAAAAGGACTACTCTGTAGCATTCGACACCATACTGCTATCAACAAACGACATTACATGTCGGCACCGAATACTTGCATCAATTTTTCAAAAACCTTTTCCGCCTCTGTACTTTACCAAAAGATTAGATCTACCCAAGTGCTGTCCTCTTTCTTGCACAGTGCCCTAGACTCAAAACCCTCTTGCTTGCCCGCTCAGCTTTCCAGTGCCACGCTGGCTACCAGGAAGTCTTGAACACTGGACGAGATTGTTTTGTTGTTGTTGTTGTTGTGTTTTGTAGAGAAATAAATAATGAAACTGACAGCTAATAGGGGGGGAGTTATCTCCAGAGCAACATAAAGAAGCTGCTTAAAAATTTAGGTGATAACTGACTTGTAAAATCTAAAGGCTTGTCAGCTGAAAGTAACTTTACGCGTTGATTCTCTCTTAGGTGATGAACACCTGTAGTTACTATTTTTTCGTTTTCCATAAGTCCACTAATAACAAGGACATGAGTATTGATAATATAACTCAATTCAACACGACGTTTGTGTACCATATTTTGCTCATTGATAACCCAAACATACTGGATAATTGCACTTTCATTTCTTGTGAAAAGAGCGGAAATAGGAAGAGGATAAAACTTTTTAGATGGTGTTTTTATATTTATAGCTACCTTCGATGTCATCCCCGCATATAGCTGATAGTTCTTTGTATCTAATATATTTAGAGTAACTTTATAGGTACGGGTTACAGGATCTGCTTCAGTTTCATAAGAGTGAATATCTAAATCAAATACTTCGTTTGGGATGGCAGTAAAGCGGGCTTGAAATTTAATATTACTTGAATCCTGATTTTGACTTTCTTTGATTGTTGTATTTTCTGGCACTGAAATAATGATTTTTAGTGAAGAGTTGTCTTGGAGGCTCACTATTGTTTGCTTTACTTGAATGTCGGTATAGTTATTAACGAAATTTTTTGCGATTACGCCCGAAAAAGGAGCAATAAGTTGAGTATTTTTAAGTGCGGTTTTCAATAATCTGACATTGGCAGCAGCAATATCTTTTTGAGTTTTAATTTTTTCAATGTCTGACTGGGAAATATAGTGAGTTTTACGTAATTTTGATGCTCTTTCATAGCTAGCCGTAAGGTTATTATACTCAGCTAAGGCCGTGTCATAACGAGATGTATAATCATCATTATCAAGCTGACTAATGACTTGACCTTTTTTAACTTCTTGCCCTTCTTTTATTGGATATCTTATTATTTTACCTGGAACCAAAAACGACAAATTAACTTTATGTTCAGCGGCTAAAATACCTGGAAATTCACGCCGAATAGATAAGTTTTCTGCTTTAGTTTCTGTATATGTTACTGGGCGATCGGTATTAACGGTTTCAGTTTCTACTTCATCTTGACATGATGCTAATAATACTGTGGATAACAGCGCCATTAATATAAGGTTTTTATCAACAGGTGTGATGATCATATTTTTTCCGTAAAGCACTAACAGCCAAGTTTTTATTAGAAGAAACTTGATAGTATTTGTGATGATTATTTGAAGAGTCGTCTAAATAGATTTTAAATATCTTATTTGATGGCTCTATTACAGAGATAGGTATTGAATTAAACTCCAAACCTTCTTATTTGAGGATATCTGTATTGATAAATAATCTAAATATCACTTATGCCATAGTTGCTATCATTTATGCCAAGAGTACTATTTTCAGCTCGAGCGGTTTAGTTCAAAGTGCACAGTTTTGATTCTCTCAACTCAAATTGAAACAATTTACTCTATGGTGTCAGTAAACTTCGAACATCTATTTTTTAACTCTTGTTCTTGTTGCCATGCCCATGTTGGTGGTTTTATCAATAGACCTACGCGATAACCCCAAGTTGGTGCCTGCCATAATCGTTCAGCCAATTTTACGTAACCAGAAAAAAACACTTTTATCGGGTTAACGCTATTTAATTTTGGATAGATTCCGTAAGTAACCGTTTCTTTTTCTTCAGCGAAAGTACCGAACATTTTATCCCAAATAATAAAAATTCCTGCATAGTTCTTATCTAAGTATTTCTTATTGGTCGCGTGATGCACTCTATGGTGTGAAGGGGTATTAAATAGTGCTTCAATAGGGCGAGGGAGCTTTTTCACAGTCTCTGTATGCAATAGCGTTTGAAATACTTGCACTATGATCTCAGCTAAGAAAATAATAAACGGATTAAAGCCTAAAATAGCTAATGGCAAGTGGAAGAATAGTGGAAAAAACCAGTCCATAGGACCATGACGATAAGCCACTGAAATATTAAAGTGGGGTGAGCTGTGATGTACGGTATGCGTTGCCCAACCAAAACCATTCATGTGGAGAAAACGGTGTTCCCAGTAATAGGCAAGATCTGCTAATACAATACAACACAGAATCGTCCAGCCAGATATTGGTAATTCGGTTATTCTGAAGTTTTCGTAAGTATATAAAAATATACCTGCATAAATAGTGGCTACAACGGCTGTTATTAGAATAAAAAAACCTAACGTGGCAAAGTTTGCGACGCTATCACCAAAAAGATTTTTAGTAAATTTTTTCTTAATAGCATAACGAATAAGTTCAATAACAAACAAGGCAATAGCGATAACGAAAAACCAGTCGTTAATCCAAATTTCCATTCCCCAAACATCATTAGGTGAGAACAATTGAGATAAAAATTCCATGCTAAATTCCTACTTATAAGAGACAGAAAGTTGAATTGAGGTCGTTTCACCTACCGTATTTAAACTATGTACTTCAAGTACATAGTTTATAACTTTACTATAGTTAATCTTCTCCCAAGCATTGGCTAATTGTAATTCGCTGTACTTTTTTGCAGGCAATAAAACTGAATGATGGCTTATATCTATCGAGTAAGGGTTTTCGACACGAGTAAGCTCATTAGTCTCATATCCAATAATCACATCAGCTTGCTGATAGTTTTTTGATAGCGCGTTGTATAGAACAAAAACTTTTTTAGGCTGATCCTTTAGCGTGTTATGCAGTTCACTTTGGCTGTTAAATTGTTGCCATAACTTCTGAATATCATTTAATTCAATACGCTGTTTAATACCCGCGATATGAACAGGCTCAATCGTTGTTATCTTCGGAGCCTTGGTAACAGCAGTACGATTTATTTTATCTAAAGTGTTAGATGCTGATTCGCTAATCGACTGAGTTTGAATAGCATTTGCAATGTTTCCTTGAAATAAGGTAAGTCCCCAAAACACAGTCACGATAATAAAAGAAGTAAAAATAGAACTTAATAGGTTCATACGAAACGCCTATACATAAAACATGTAGTGCAATGTACTCAACAAACAATAAATTGTCAATGTGAAAATTTATTATTTAATAGTTAGTTGTGAAATTAGTAATATTGATGCTTGTTTTAATTTATATATTTCATCAAACATATCTAGAGGCAACAGTGATTCGCTCATTAAATAATTAGAAAAAACTCCATAGGCAACTAGCTCTATCTTTTGTTGGTTGTCGGTTGGATATTGTGATGAAAATTCATTGATAAGATTCTGAACAAATTCTTGCATAATTTGTTTTTGATTGGCTTTTAGTGGAGCTAGCCTTTTTGCCTCATAAAACAATGCTTCACCAATAATTGTATTATTTATTACATCCTTCCCTCTATAACTAAACATAGATTCAATCAAAGCTTCTGACCTATTTGATGTAGGGAGGTATGTTAATAATTCATGCCATTGTTGCGTGTATTTATTTGTCCAGCGGTCACTTAAAGCACAAATTATATCATCTCTATTTCCGATATAATGTCTCAAAATAGTGCGTTTCATCTTTGCAGTATCAGCAATATTCTCTAAAGAAGTTGCTTGAATACCCTTATCTAAAATACACGTTTCTAAAGCGTCTAAAATTTCTTCACGACGCTGTCCTGCCATGCTGGGCCTTGCCATAGTTCTCTCCTATTAAATTAATATCTTTACTATAACGATTTTATTTAAATTGTCACGTTGACAATTTAAATAAAACAAAGGTAAGCTATAAATTGTCAAGTTGAAAATATACTGTTTAGTGATATATAGAAAGGGATGATATGAATAAAACAATACAAATAGTGACACTGCTAACAACCATGGTATTAGTAGGTTGTGGTGGTAGCTCATCTGATAAAACAGAGACTGACTCAATAAAGCCGCCAGCAAATTTGCCGGCGGTGATTGTCACTCCTCCTACTCCAAAAGCCAGTTTCATTGGATTTGAGTCAGCACCCGTAAGACCCATTGCCAAAATAACTGATGGAAATCGCCTATTAGTTACAAATACGTCAAACAACAGCCTTGAAATTTTCGATATTTCAAGTAATGGTTCACCCGTTCACAAACAATCTCTTATGGTTGGTTTAGAGCCTGTTTCCGTTGGTGTTTATCATAATAAAGCATGGGTAGTTAATCACCTTTCTGATTCGATTAGTTTGGTTGATTTAAGTAAAGAGGTAGCGCATATAGAGCGCACTATACTCGTTGGCGACGAGCCTAGAGATATTGTTTTTGCAAATAATAGAGCATTTATAACCACAGCACATCGTGGTCAACATCGAATGAGCGAAACACTGAAAAATGTAGAAGGTTCGGGTGATCCTAAGCTTCATACCAATGGGCAGGGCCGTGCTGACATTTGGGTGTTTGATGTTGACAATTTAGGGGATGGTTCAGGTGGTAAACCCGTTAAAATAATGTCGTTTTTCGGAGATAGCTTTCGAGGGCTTGCCGTTACTCCTGACAATAAAACAATTTATGCAGGAGTGCTAAATTCAGGAAATCAAACAACTGCCGTGCATGAATCTGTTATGTGTTATGGCTATGAAGACGATGAATATGGTGCGTATCCTTGCCAAGTACTTGACAAACTAACTAGCCCCAATGGCATAGCTGACGGTTACTTACCAGGTGGCAGAACAGCACCAGGTATTAACCAAGATGGCGTACCTCAACCTTGGACAAGCATGATTGTTAAATATAATAATAAATCAAATCAATGGGAAGACACTAAAGGGCGAAACTTTTCAAATGGTATACGTTTTAGCTTACCTGATTTAGATGTTTTCGAAATAGATACTGAAACACTTACCAAGAGAAATGCTTATGCACATGTTGGTACTACGTTATTTAATTTGGCTGTTAACCCTAAATCAGGCAATGTTTACGTTTCAAATACCGAAGCAAATAATGCCACGCGTTTTGAAGGGGCAGGACAGTTTGGAGGCTCAACAGTACAAGGAAATATAGCTCAAAGTCGTATTACCGTTATTAAGCCTCAATCTGGAAATGTATCTGCTCGACATTTAAATCGCCATATAAACTATGATGACCTAAAAGGAAATGCGTCAGTAAAGCAGCATAGTTTATCTACACCGATGCAACTAGCGGTTTCACAAGACGGACAAACACTTTATAGCGCTGTTATTGGTTCCGATAAAGTGGCTGTTTTTCCCACTCAACAATTAGATGAAAATAAATTCTGGGATGAAAAAGGAGAAGAGTTTGACCCCGTCATCGCAAGTCAGCAATATTTTACCGTAGCTGGAGGCCCCGCGGGCTTGCTACTTGATAAAACAAGTAATTCCCTTTATGTATTTACTCGCTTTGATAACAGTTTGGTTAGAATTGATTTAAAAGATAAAAGTGAAACAATGCGTTTAGTTATGCCTACACTCGAACCAGCAAGCTTTATGGCAGGTCGTTCAATGCTTTATGATGCGAATCGTTCATCATCTAATGGCGAATCATCTTGTGCAAGTTGTCATATTTTTGGGGATACCGACCACTTGAGCTGGAACCTAGGTAACCCTGATGCTTCAAACAGTAAAAACCCACAGGCTTTTCCTACGCAGAATTTATCTGAACTTGGTTGCACATTGATAGGGTCAACAGATGAAAGTTGTCAGTTGCTTGAAATAATTAATGGCAATGGTGATTCACGTTCGTTTGCTTCGATGAAAGGTCCAATGGGTACACAAACATTAAGAGGTATGAGTAATCACGGACATATGCATTGGCGAGGTGATCGTTCTGTTGGTTACTTTGGTGAAGATACCGCGCAAACGTTAGATGAGAAAACATCATTTAAAAACTTTATTGTCGCCTTTGAGGGGCTGTTAGGTTTGAATATTGAATTGCCTGTTTCGGTAAACACCATGAACAAATCTAAAGAGGTGCTAGCGCTTGAAGCCGATATAGATACATTTGCAGAATTCATGCTAAAAGTTGCTTTACCGCCTAATCCTATTAGAGCTTTAGATAACTCTTTATCTGCATCAGCGCTAAAAGGGTCTAATTTTTTCCATGGTGAGCGCAGAGCTGATGGCTCGGCTGATGATACGCCAATAAATGGCGATAGTGTTGACGGTGTTAATTGTCAGGGATGTCATGGTGTTGATTCTGAACAAGGCTTTTATGGCACAAGAGGTGAAATAGCACATGGCGGAGAAATTCAAATACTAAAAGTGCCGCAGTTAAGAAACTTATATACTCGCGTAGGTATGTTTGGGTTACCGGATAGGGAAGGTTTTTTGCCATCACATACTAAAGAACATCAAGGCGATCAAATTCGAGGTTTCGGTTTCTTACATGATGGCGCAACCGATCAGCTTGTTAACTTTTTAAGAGGTGCTGTTTTTGACAATGGCGAAATAGGGTGCCCTGAAGGGGCTGATGAACGATATGGTTGTCACTTTAATGTGGGTGAAATTGGTATTCCGGATGAATCAACCCGCCAAGGTTTAGTTGATTACATGATGGAATTTGATAATGACTTAGCGCCCATTGTCGGCCAACAAATCACGTTGTCTGTATATTCACCTACCGCAGTTGAGCAACGTATCGCTTTATTGGAGCAACGCGCAATAACCCCTTTTACGTCTAAGGTTTTAGGCGGAAAAGTGACTGAGTGTGATCTTATTGCTTTAGGGACTATTGATGGCAAAGAGCGAGGTTTTTTGTATAACAACGAAACACAAACATATCGCTCAGATTCTGCCGCAGATATTGTGTTGTCAGCATCACAATTAAAGAGTTTAGCTAAAGGTGAAAATAATAGCCTAACCTATACTTGTATGGTTCCAGGTAAAGGCTGGCAGTCAGCGTTAGATTATGATTTAGACGGTATTTTAAATGCCGATGAGGATAAATAATATGTGGTTATCAATTTCTTGGTCTTATTGGTTAGGTTTCGCTTTAATCTCATGGTTATTATTTGATTTGGTGAGAGGTGAAGCATACATATGGGAGTCGTATAGAAGAGACACAGAAGCAGGAATGTATTGGCTTACCATGTTTATTTGGGCCGTTTTTGCAGCAAGTTGTTTTATTTATCCAAACTGGTCTTTTACGTAAATTAGTTGATGAGAGTGCAAAATGAATTTAAAAAGTAATCTACCAATTGAAGCTTATATAAATCCTGATTTTTTTGCGCTAGAACAGAAATATATTTTTTCTGCTACTTGGTCTTTTGTTGGTTTTGTAGAAGATTTAAAAGTAGCAGGTGATTACCTATCTGTTCAAGCCGGATTAAATAATATCTTTGTGATTAAAGGCAACGACGGAGAAACGTTAGCTTTTCATAATATGTGTAGGCATCGGGGCACTCAGTTAATTGAGGGGAAAGGGAATGCGAAAAATAAATTAGTTTGCCCTTATCATGATTGGAGTTATGATTTAAAAGGAAACTTACTTTCTTTACCTAAAGCAAAGAAAGAGTTTCCGGCCTTAGATAAAGCTTGTCAGGGTTTAAAAAAAGCTAATATAGGCATTTGGCGAGGAATGATTTGGGTTCATCCTGACCCTAACTCATTATCAATTGATGAGTGGTTTTCTCCCATAGCTGAACATTTAGGGCCGCACAAAGTTGATGAATTAGTCGAGCCTGAAAATAGTATTGTTATTGAGGAGGTTAATGCTAATTGGAAAGTCATTGTTGATAATTATATTGACCACTATCATTTAGCGCATCTGCATGCAGGGACACTCAATATGTATGATCACAAGCAAGCCTCATTTGGTTTTGAAGGCCATCATTTTAGATTTTGGGAGCCTTTAACGAAAGATTATCAACAAAATATTGAGAGTAATTCTCCTTACCCCCTTGTTTATGATAGTAATAATGGAAACTTAGGTACATGGGGGCCTATGTTATTTCCTGGTATAGGCTTGGCAGAATCTGAATCGTCATGGTCAGTTTTTCATATAGTGCCAATCGCTGTCGATAAAACGAGAGTGATTATTCGTACAAAAATGAAGGACTGTTCAACGATTGAATACTTGAAACAAAGCATTTGCTCTGCTGACTATTGGAAAAAAAAGATTAAAGCTAAAAACTCTCAATTTGATAGTAAACATCCACTTGGCAGTGCAAACTTTATGCAAGAAGATATTTATGTCTGCGAAAAATTGCAAAAATCTTTTTCAAGCCCTTTTTTTGACTTTGGACCAAGTGCTGAAGAAGGTGAACTTCCGATAAGAGCTCATCAAGATATTGTCTGGAAAATTATTGAACCTTACTGGAGTTGAAGTAACCTAACAAAAAGAAGTTAGCCATTTATTAATAATAAGGGCTAACTTCTTTTACATGATCACAAAGTTTTCAGTTCTTTGTAGCAACCATCATCGAAAGTAAATTACTCACTCCAGTTATAACTAAAAGTTAAACCGAAACGTCGCTCTCGTGCCAATATATCTGTGGTGGAGTCAGAAGATGATATGCGTGAGGTTGAATATTCTTTATCAAACGCATTCTCTACCCAAACAGATACACGCCATGTTTCATCTGTTGATGCGATGCCGCCACGAAGGTTTAGCTGGCTATAGCTATCAATAGCAAATCGTGGGTCATTGCCAACCACTGCGTTGTATTCACTAGAGTAACTAATATCGCCACCAACAAACATAAACATAGATGAATTAATTTCTATATCTTTATGGGCCATTAGATTATGTTGCCACTTTGGTGTGTTTTGCAGGCGTTGTCCAGATAAATCTTTAACGACTGCGCTACCAAAAGTTAACGATTCAAATTCAATGTATTGGGTGTCTAAATAAGCCGATGATAATCTAAATAAGGTGTTATCTGTTGGGTACCAGTTAATTTCAACTTCTGCGCCATTTACTTCTGCTTTAGGTGCATTTAAAATTTTACTTAAGGTACCAAAAACAGGGTCTAGTACCAAAGCAGATACTTGTTTATCATCATAATCGTAGCGAAAAATAGCGCTGTTAAATTGTATTTTTCGATCAAACCATGAAGATTTTAAGCCAAGCTCATAAGAAATAACTTCTTCATTGTCGTAAGACTCTAAAGAATCCCATGTTGCGGCATTAGATGCGCCAAAGCCACCCGATTTGTAACCGGTAGATACACTGCCATAAACAAAAACATCCTCTGTTGCAACCCAATTAAGGCCAATTTTACCTGAAGTATTGTTGCTAGATATTGTTTTATTGAAAGTACCTGATACGAAGTTTTGAGGATTAACCGTTACGCAACCACCTGGTTGATAGGTAGCTCCCGTAATATTAGTCGAAAAGAAGCCTGCCAGCGTGCCATTAACATCATAAGTACAAGAATCAATAATTTCACGTTCATCTCGGGTATAACGTAGCCCAACAGTTAATTGTACGTCGTCAGTTACGTCATATTCAGTGTGTAAAAATATCGCCTTGGTTTCAGATTCTTGTTTATACTGAGAATTAAGTTCATTGAAAGCGTAACCAGCGGCTTGAACCTCACTAAGGAGATTAACGCCTAACCATGCAGGTAAAGCAAAAATACTTGCACTGGAAGCCTCTAAAGAGCCTAGTGCAGAGTCTTTAACGATATCATTTGCATAATACAACCCCATAATCCAGTTAAAGCCGTTGTCCCATTCCGATGTTAAACGAAGCTCTTGGCTAAAAGCACTAATATCGCTGATATTATTTTGTTCGAAATTTGAAATGGCTACGCCATCCCATTCATTATTTTCATCACGTTCAAAATAATTTACCGCCGTAATTGAGGTAAATGTTATATCGTCGCCATAATAATTTAATTTTAGTGATGCATCTAAGCCCTTATTATCACGTGTATTGTTTTTTTCAGGGTTCCAAGCTGCGCTATTAGGATCATTGACATCGGGCAGCCCAGCTAGTGTAATTTGTTCTGTTACATACGCTTTAATAGCTAATGAATTTGCATCAGTCTTAGGTGTTACCGAGTCAATTCGTGTATGTTGTGGCACAATATTATCACTTTTATCTTGGTAATAATTAACTTTTAATGCCGCATCTAAGTTGTCATTAACATACCAATTTAGTTTTATTCTAAAGGCTTCTTTATCAGTTTCGCCGTTGGTTTGTCCTGCGCCGTTAACTGCAGCATTGTTTTGCCAACCTTCATTTCCTTTGGCAATATAGTAAGCAAAACGACCATCTAAACCTTTAGCAATATTACCCGTTACAAAACCATCGGTACTAAAAACACTATCGCTGTCGACTTTTACTTTTATACCTGCTTCGAAGCTCTCAATAGCGTCGTTAGTATAGAAGTTAATTGCACCCCCTGTGGTGTTTAATCCATATAAGGTACCTTGAGGTCCTTTGAGTATTTCTACATTGGCGATATCAAATTGTGGTCCACGAGTCATTGTTGGATAAGGTATCGCAACCTCATCAACATTAAGGCCAACCGTTGAACTACTATTGGTCGCATAATCGTCAAAGCCAATGCCACGAATGGTATAAACAGGAACGCCAGTAACGCCTGTTTCTGTCATGGTAGCGCCGGGGGTGAAATTTAGTACATCGGTAGCTTCAGCTATGCCTAAGCCTTCAAGTTGCTCTTCAGAAAAAGCATTAACCGTTACACCAATTGAATTGATATTTTGTATGCGCTTTTGTGCTTTTACCTCAATAACTTCAAAGAGTCGTGCTTTTGGCTTTTCTTCAATATTTTCTTTATCTGACGCAGCCATTATTACGTTCGAAAAAATGGCTGTGGTAATAGAAAGTGCTAGCGTAGTTTTTTTAAATTTGTGTTGAAACATTATTCACTCCGTTATTTATACAGGATAAAGCGATTTTTTTTGCTTTTATAATTGGTATCACTCGAGACTAATTTTTTTGAATAAATGTTACTTATTTAAGCTGTAACAAATTACCTTTATGGGTCATATATTTGATCTCCAATAGAAAGGCTACTCAGTAAGGCACAATAAAAAAATATCAATAAAGCCATAAAAGCTATCATTTATGACTTTATGAATGTTGAGTAGAGGAGTAAGTTGAATTTATAAGGAGGGAGTAGAGTGCCGCCATATTTTGTATAGGCCAACGGTAAATAGTGGAATTAAGTAGATTAGGAAAAAGAACCACGCAAGTATGTTATAGCCTTGTGCTACTAAGGTGATAATGCCAATTTTTGCTAGTAATGCACTGCTTAAAAGACCAATAGCTGCAACGCCTGCATGCCACCAACGAGAAACCGCTGGCTTGTTTTTATCTTCACGCCATCGGTCAATTCGTTCATTAACACTTTGCACAAATCCAGCGCCAGTCTCAATGAAGGTACCAAACAATACCACAATATAAAAAATGAGTAGTAAAGGAACATTCAGTTCATTAATAATCCAATAAATTGGTACTGACTGCTGGAGAATGTCAGGAAAGTGCGCCAAAAAACTAATATGAAATAAGAAGGCGGGCACTTGGCATAGTAGTGCACTTATAAAAGCAGAGGTAAGTGCTTCAGACCTCGTTTCAATACCCCGTACAGCATAAAGGATAGCAGGAACAATTACCGAGCCATAGAGCGAATAAGTAATGGCCGCTTGTAGCCAGCCCGGCTGATTATCTCCGTGAACTAATTGTTGAGTAATCTCTGGTTGATACTGACCGAATACAAAAACAAAATAGCTAAAAAGTACGGCATATAAAGCCAATGACCAGAAGGTCATTATTTTGCCTAATAACTCTCGGCCATAAAAAGATAAAAAGCCTATGCATGCCAGCATTACATATAGCCCAACAGTCTTGGGGACGCCAAAGCTGCTGGATAACATATCACTTGCTGCTGAAGCAATAACTGACAGGATCAGTAAAAACATCACAATAAAAATTATTTCAAAAAGTACCCAGTAGCGGCCAATAAGCTGTTTGAAAAAAGTTCGATAATCATAGGCTTTAAAGCAACGGGAAAATTCATAAGTAGCAGCGACTACTAACATCATTATGAGCGTTGACACTAGCAGGCCATAAAGCCCATGTTTAGGGCCAAAATGAGTGAAATATTGTACTGTTTCTCTGCCAGTTCCATAGGCTCCTGCTACAGCAACTGACTGAAAAACTGCACCAGGTAAAATATAGACGCGAAAGATTCGTTGTAAATTCATTAAAGCGTTGTCCATTAGTATCGAAGATAATTAGCAGGTAAATATAAAACTCATACCTAGTGACTGTAGAGAAATAGCCTTTGCTTAACTAAGTCTCTTTTAAATTAACTTCTACGCCAACATTACGCAGCTCATTCATCATAAATTCAGGATCGGTTACTAAGGCTTGCAAATGCAGACCGGGTTTACGTATTGAGCCATTAAGCCACTGTTTAACGATTGATAAGTTACAAGCAGCAGTGATCGCATAACCGTCTTCGTGGCTAATGCTAAGTTTACATTTTAGTTCTTGACCATTGAGATCAATACCACTGGCATCCAATTCTACGACAGTGATATACGGCGGCTTTTGAAACTTTTTCACTGCCCATTCAAATGCGCGGCCAAAGTGTTTCATGGTAAATTTAGGAGCAATTTTTAGTGCTATAAAACTTAATGGAAAAAAGATACTTTCACAGAACCAATTTGTTCCATAAGAATATACACCCGCTTCTTGCAGTGAAGGGTAAAACTCTTTTAAACGTCGCATTTCTTCGTAATATTGTACAGAACAAGCGTAGTTACCATATTCAATAAATTGGTGCTTTTTCTTGGCTTTAAGTAAAGGAACTTGTCCCCATGTGCCTGCTTGCAATGCTTCCATTCTGACATCTTTAAGCGCTAGTGCCATTTCGTCTAAGGTCGGGCCAGAAAAATTAAATGACTGCCAATCTTCTAACATTAAGCCAAAACAATTAGCACTGATTAATTTATCGAAACGAGGTGCTAGTAAACGTGTCATTGCTGCAGGCAAACCTGGGAAAAAACCGCCTTCGGTAATAAAACAACGGCCGTTTTCAACAATTTTTGACTCTAATTGTTTCAGTGCAGAAAATTTTTCAGGGGTCGCCATCATCAAGTCATAGTAATCTGCGCCAGCCTCTAATGCGGCCTGGGCAACTTGCCCAGTATATTGAAGTGTACTTGCTGCAACGACTACCAAGTCAACTTTCTCAAACGCCTGTTGTAAAGAAACCGTAATAGCAGCATTAGCTTGTCTAGCGCTAACGCGATCAGAATAGTTTTCGTTTAATTTCGTTGCTGCTAATTGCGCGTTATCTAAATTTCGGCCAGCTAAAATAATGTTTGCATCACTTTCTTCTAGTAGTCGCTTAGCTAATGTAGAGCCAGCAAGACCAGTACCTCCAAGTATAAGTATCGTTTTTATCGATTCAATGTTGTTCATTTATAATTCCTATTATTGGACTGAATTGATGATGCGGTAGGTAATGCGGTAAATAATGCGGTATCAATTACTTTGAAATAATAGATTACTACTCAAATATAGACTGCTAAATATCAGTAAAGTCATATGGACTATCATATCTGCCTATTAGCAAAGAATATTTATTGGAAGTAGTGAACATGGAACGGTCGATAATTAGAGTGGATAGGAGGTTAATGTCGAATTGACATGTTTTTTAATTGTATTAATTACTCAATTTCTTCATTTTATATTGCTCAGGTGTCAAGCCCATGGACTTTTTAAAGGCTCTGAAAAAATTGGCACTGTGTTGATACCCAACTATGTAGGCTATTTCTTGGGTGGTAAGGTCACTTGCACTAAGGTATTCCATTGCTATTTTCATGCGTAGTTCATTGGTGACTTCTTTATAACTTGTTCCTGCTTGGTACAAGCGTTCTCTTAATGTACGTGAAGACAGAAGTAATTTGTCAGCTGCGTCTTCCAAGCTTAGCGGTGGTGACATAGGTTGTGACAGAATTAAACGACGTGTTTTGTCAACAATATTTCCTTGCTCGCTTAATTGGTTGACAATAAGTTCACATTGCTGAGCACAAACTTTGGTAGCAATTTCGTTAGATGTATTAATGGGCAGTTCAAGCCATCTCCTTGGAAAACACAGCTCTGTATTGTCTTGGTTGTAGTTTGCCGGACATTGAAATACTTCTTTGTATAGACTGAAATAGCTGGGTTTTGCATATGAGAGGTTTATTTTTAATGGATGTTCTCTATTTAACTCAGGTAGGAGAAACTTAAATACTGTCCAGCTTTCGGCTAAACACTCTTCAAGTAAAAAGGGTTGTGGCCAATACTGTGACTGCTGTTCCTCAAATCTCAAAATAGCAATAGTATCTTCTAATTTAAGTGACACACTTACTTGGTTGGTTGTCATGGAGATAAATTTGCAAAGATACTTTAGGGCTTGCATTACATTTTGGCTGCTTAATATGGCATAGCCTAAAATACCGTAATCAGATAGCTTCATTAGCCTACCAAACTCTAGGCCTAAGCCACTAATCTCACTACTGGTGAGTATATCTTTAATGATACGATAAAATTGTTCAAGGCTGTGTGAGTGTTTTTTTAAATCGGTTAAATTTAATGGGATGTTTTCTTTTTTTAAATAAATGTCAGGGTTAATATTAGCTTTTTTTAATACATCAAAAAGGCAAAGGTAATAGTTGGTTATAACTTTGTTGGTTTCAACCGAAATTGCATTTTGATCCATAATAGCTCTCAACAAGTAATAGATTAACTGGATAATATTCAATAGCTTTGATGATATTGAAAATAATGCTATGTCTCTGATGATAGTGCTTTAAGTTAAGCAAATCAACAAAGCAATCAATTGATGATTTTTAAACAGTTAAAGCCACTTGAACTCATTTTTTCAAGCTGTTGCTAATTGATAAGCGCTAATCTGGTTGTACCATTACAGGTGAATACATTTGTGTCGTTTTTCTGTCTTCTTCGAGTTTTTTTCTATATTGAGTGGGTGTAGTACCTGTTGTTCTTTTAAAGGCACGGAAGAAGTTTGGGCTATAATCATAACCTAATAAATAGGCAACTTCTTGTACGCTAAATTGAGTAGCTTGAAGATATTCAATAGCCATTTGCATACGTACTTCATTAATGATGCCTTTGTAACTTGTACCTGCATCATATAGGCGTTGGCGGAATGTTCTTGGGCTTAAGTTTAGCTTCTCGGCCATGCCTTCAATTTGAATTCTAGTATGCATTGGTGATGATAATAGTATACGGCGTACTTGATCGACGGTATTACCTTGATTAGATAATTGCGTGATAATTAATTCACATTGTTGCGTACATACTCTGGCCGCTGTTTCATCAGCTGTGGGTAGAGGCATATCAATATATGAAACAGGAAAATGGATTTCATTGGCATTTGCATTATAAATGATGGGGCAGCTAAACATTTCTTGATAAAGGTCAGAATAGCTTGGCTTGGGGTAGCTCAAGCGTATTTTTGTTGGGCTTTTTAACTCAACATTTGGCAATAAAGTCTTAGTCATTTTCCAGATCATGGCCAAGCTTTCCTCGATTAAATAAGGCTGTCCCCAGTGCAACGGTCGTGTTTCTTTTAATGTGATAATAGAGGTGGCCCCTTGAGTAGAAAGGGATAAATCTATTAATTCTGACGTCATTATACGGTAATTTGAAGATATCTCTTTTGCCTTACGTAAATTTTCACTACTGGCTAAGGCATAGCCTAAAATACCGTAATCGGTGAGCTCTAGTTTCATTCCTGTTTTAAGACCCAGCCCAGGAATGTCACAGGATTTTAAGACGTGCTGAACAACACGGTAAAATGGGTTTGATTCAAGTGGTTTACCATTATTAAATAATTTATCGAGATCAAAATTTTCTTCTGCAAGAAAAGGCTCAATGTTAATCCCGTGTTGTTTTAATACTGAATTTAAGCGACGAAAGTCATTGGTAATAATTTTGTTTAATTCTTGATGTCTATTTTTACTGAGCATTTTTTGATCGCCTAATATTAACAAGCGTAGATACTATCAAAGTCATATTTGAGTTAGTAGGTGTAATGGCAGAAGTGATACTTCAAAAGGCGAAAATGATAGCAATTTTAACCTCATAGCTGCTATTCCCCAAGTAAAGTCAGTCTAATCGCAATCAGGTTTGTACCTGTGTCAGAAATGAAAACTTATACGGCACAAATGATATTTCAGGTTTTCAAAGATGTAAGTAACCTTCAACCTCAACAGACAAAGAGGTGGATGAATGATGCATAGTATAATGATATTTGGTGTAGGAGATGTTGGCACTCGTATAGCTGAAGCATTGCTTAACCGTGGCAATGTTAGAGAGCTGATTTTAGTTGATTTACCGGGAAAAGTAGGTGAAGCAAGTGCTGAAATGCTCTCATCTTGCTACCTAGTACCTATTATTTTTAAAGGGATTAACGCCCTGGATCCTGCAGAAGTAGAGCAGGTTGTTAAACGTTACCAGCCAGATTTAATTGTTCAAACAGCATCACTACGTAGTCCATTTGCTGTCATGATGGCAGATCATCCTGTAGCTCACGCACTCCATAAAGCAGGGATGGCAGTACAGTTTGGTTATCAATTCCCACTAGTTCACTCAATTATGCAAGGTGTTAGGACCGTTGCTCCAGACACACCTGTTGCCAATGTCTCTTATCCTGATCTGGCTCATTCAATTTTGAACTCCCATGGGCTTGCGCCAACAGCAGGGCTCGCTAATACTGGGATTATTCAAATGCGCATCGAAACAAATCTACTTCGCGAAAAACTGCCTAATAAAAGTGATGCTATTAATGTACCTCAAGTACGCGTTATTGGTGGGCATGCCCATGTCTATGGCGTACTTTTTGGTGAAAAACCTAAAAATGGAAAAGATGAGCCTTGGGTTTATCTTGGAGATAGCGCACAACGTGCAGACGATATTTTATACAGCGGGGCAAATTTACTTCATTGCCCTAATCTAAATATGTTGACATGCGCTGCATCATTACCGGTTTTAGAGGCGTTACTGCCAAATGGCGCTGATTGTTTTACTTCTATGCCTGGTCCTTTGGGAATGTTAGGCGGTTATCCTGTCAAAATATCACAAGCGAAAATTGAACTGGATATGCCAGAAAATATTAGCTTGAGTGATGCACAGTCAATGAATATTGATTCAATGCGAATTGATGGTATTGAATCTGTTGAGTGTGATGGCACTATCCATTATACCGAAGCTGCGCAGCAGGCCATGGCAGAGATTGAGCCAAGACTAACTACCCCCTATAACCCAATCACAGATAAAGATCGAACTTCTATTCTGCTTAACTTGGTTGATAGCATTAATTAAACCACTGCGACTTAACTTTAAAGCAAAATTTTGTGTTTAATCGAACTTTTCTTAACGTAATAAATAAGCTGTGTATTACGCTTAACTATATTTTTAATGAGGATATTTAATGCTTTATTCTGGCAAATCTATAACACTGGAGCGGCTTGATAACGGCATAGTAGAGCTATGCTTTAACGATCAAAGTGCTATTTTTAATAAGTTGGATACCCATACGCTTACCGATCTAAGACAAGTTGGTGAGGTATTAATGAGTGATAGCGCTATTACTGGATTACTAGTAACAAGTGCAAAAACTAGTTTTATTCTTGGTGCTGACATTACCGAATTTCACGAGAGTTTTTCTAAAAGTGAAAATGTCATTATTGAAGGCATGCTTGCTAATCATGATATTTTTAATGCTATTGAAGACTTACCCTTTCCAACAGTCACTGCTATTAACGGTATGGCACTTGGTGGTGGTTTGGAGATGGCGTTGTCGACAGATTATCGTGTTATTTCTACTAAAACTCAAATTGGAATGCCTGAAGTTAAATTAGGGATATACCCAGGATTTGGCGGTACTGTTCGATTGTCACGAATTATTGGCGCCGATAATGCAATTGAATGGATTGCTGGCGGTAAAGAATATAAAGCGAAAGCAGCATTTGCTGTTGGCGTTGCTGATGCCATGGTTGCGCCTGATAAATTAAAACATTCAGCGCTTAAAATGCTAAATCAATGTATTGATGGCCAGTTAGATTATCGTAAGAAACGTGCTACTAAATTGGAACCATTACAGTTAAATATGCTAGCACGTACTATGGTATTTGAAACGGCTAAAGCATTCGTTTTTGGGCAGTCTGGGCCAAATTATCCGGCACCATTAGCTGCAGTCAATACTATGCAGTCACATGCTACAGTGTCTCGAAATGAAGCGCAGCTCATTGAAGCCAAAGGTTTTGTAAAGCTTGCCAAAACATCAGTGTCAGAAAATTTGATCAACTTATTCCTTGGTGATCAACAATTGACGAAAACGGCGAAATATTGGGCAAGTAAAGTTGAATCAATCGAAAAAGGTGCTGTCATCGGTGCAGGTATTATGGGGGGAGGCATTGCTTACCAATCCGCGAGTAAAAATATACCTATATTGATGAAGGATATTGCTCAGCAGGGACTCGACTTGGGTCTTAAAGAAGCAAGTCAGATGCTAGCTAAAAAAGTATCTCGAGGCCGATTATGTCCAGAGCAGATGGCAAACGTACTTAACCAAATCACACCAACTTTGGATTACAGTGCTTTTGACAAAGTAGATATTGCGATAGAAGCAGTGCTGGAAAATACAAAGATAAAACAAACGGTATTAGCAGAAGCAGAAAATTATCTACCTGAACAGGCAATTCTTTGTTCAAACACTTCTACTATCTCAATTGATGTTTTGGCAGAGTCACTTAAAAGGCCAGAAAATTTTTGTGGTATGCACTTTTTTAATCCTGTCCATAAAATGCCATTGGTTGAAGTAATCCGAGGAGCAAAAACAAGTGAAGCTACTATTGCTCGTACGGTGAATTATGCCTTGGCTATGGGTAAAAAACCCGTTGTTGTGCGTGATTGCCCAGGTTTCCTCGTTAATCGTATTCTTTCTCCTTATCTTGGTGCCTTTATGGCCTTGGTACGAGAAGGTGCAGATTTTGCCGTTATTGACAAAGTAATGGAAAAGTTTGGTATGCCAATGGGGCCAGCATACTTATGTGATGTTGTTGGTTTAGATACAGGAGCCCATGCAGGTTTCGTTATGGCTAAAGGGTTTGACCGTATGTCACGCAATTTTCAAACGGCGGGCGAACTGCTATTTGGCTGTGGGCGTTTAGGACAGAAAAATGGTCAAGGCTTTTATCAATATAATACTGATATGAAAGGTCGTTTGAAGAAAACAATTGATCATGACGTTAAAGGACTGTTAGCTAAACATCAAATTTCGACTAAAGACTTTAGCAAACAAGAAATAAGCGAACGATTAATGATACCGCTTTGTTTAGAAGCGGTACGCTGCTTAGAAGACAATATTGCGGACACCGCAAATGAAGTTGATATGTCGCTTATTTACGGTATTGGTTTTCCAGCATTTCGTGGTGGGGCTTTACGTTATATAGAATCCATTGGCTTAGCTGAGTTTGTCGAATTAGCTGATAGCTATTCAACGCATGGCGCTTTATATCACCCAACCGAAAAACTGCGTGCTATGGCCGCATCGGGCGAGTCTTTTTTTAGTTAATCGCGCTAATACAGAATATAGATAGGAAATAATGTAATGAGTTTACATCCAAGAGATGCCGTAATTGTTGATTTTGCTAGAACTCCAATGGGACGTTCAAAAGAAGGCGCTTTTCGTTATTTACGTGCGGAAAATATGTCTGCTGAATTGATCAATCAACTATTTGCCCGTAATCCAAAATTAGATCCCGCTGATGTTGAAGATGTAATTTGGGGTTGTGTTAACCAAACGCGTGAACAAGGTTGGAATATAAGTCGAATGATGTCACTACTGAGTGTTATACCGAACCAAGCAGCGGGTTTAACCGTCAATAGGTTGTGTGGCTCTTCAATGAGTGCACTTCATATTGCCAGCCAAGCTATTATGAGTGGTAATGGTGATATGTTTGTTGTTGGCGGTGTTGAACACATGGGACATTTGCCATTAGATCACGGGGTTGATCCTAACCCAACAATGAGTAAACATGTAGCCAAGGCCTCAGCAATGATGGGACTTACCGCTGAATTACTTGCGTCTCAGCATAATATCAGCAGAGAATCTCAAGATTTATTTGCTGTTCGTTCACATCAATTAGCCAATACTGCCAGACAAGAAGGTTATTTCGAAAACGAAATAGTACCAATTGAAGGGCATGATAGTGATGGTACTAAAATTTTAGTGACTCAAGATGAAACCATACGTCCACAAACAACTGTAGAAGAGCTAGCAAAATTAAGACCTGTTTTTAATCCCAACGGCGGAACGGTTACCGCAGGTAGTTCTTCACAAATTACCGATGGTGCTTCAGCAATGATTGTGATGTCTGCTGAATTTGCTAAAGCGCTTGGTGTAACACCACTTGCTAAAATTAGCGCAATGGCAACTGTTGGTGTTGATCCGGCTATTATGGGATATGGCCCGGTTCCCGCAAGCCAAAAAGCTCTGGTTAAGGCCAATCTTAAAATGTCTGATATAGACTTTATCGAACTTAACGAAGCCTTTGCCGCTCAAGCACTACCTGTGCTGAAAGATCTAAAACTACTAGACCAACTTGATAGCAAAGTTAACCTCCATGGTGGTGCTATTGCCTTAGGTCACCCGTTCGGCTGTTCGGGTACTAGAATAACAGGCACGTTACTTAATGTTATGCAGCAACGTAATGGTACTTTTGGCCTTTCAACCATGTGTATTGGTTTAGGGCAAGGGATCACAACGATAATTGAACGACTTAATTAGTGGTCGTTCGTTGGCTAGTAAATGGGTAACGGTTGAGGTTTATAATGGCAGATATGTATTTAGTGCGACATGGTCAAGCATCTTTTGATTCCGAAAACTATGATCAACTTTCGCCAATAGGTGAACAACAATCTCAATGGCTGGGGAGTTATTTTTCCGAGCGTGATATCACATTTGATGCGGTGATTATTGGTACTCAAATCAGACATAAGCAAACAGCCGATGCTATTTGTCAAAAGTTGGATTTTACGGGAGATTATCACTTTCATGCAGGTTTAAATGAATATGATTTTTTCGCGCTTTATCAGGCATTGTGTTGTGAAGATGAGAGTTTGGATAAAAATATTCGTAATGTTGGCAAGCTAAATTTTCTTCCTCTTTTGAAAAAAGCGCTGAACTTATGGTCAAAAAATCAACTTGATGGCGAACTTCCAGAGAGTTGGGCTGAGTATGTTGCCCGTGTTGTGCAGGCAATCAACTTTATTTGTTCAATGAAAGCTAAACGTGTGTTAGTGATTAGTTCAGGAGGACCCATTTCTATTGTTGCCCAGCAGGCTTTGCAATGTCCTGAACAAATGGCTATAGAGCTCAACTTGCAAATTAAAAATGCCAGTTTCTGTCACTATTTTATCGGCAAACAGACATTACGCCTAGCCAGTTTTAACAACATTCCACATCTTGATCATCCTGAACGAATAGAGACTATTAGTTATGGATAATCGTTCTACAAATTTTTACGAGGTTTAACTTATGTCAGCAGACACCCTTAGCATTGATCATGAAAAACTTGCTCATTATTTACAAGATAATATAGCAGGGTTTCAAGGGCCATTAACGACTGAAAAATTTTCTGGTGGGCAATCAAATCCGACTTTTTTAATAAAAGCGCAAAGTGGCCAATATGTGCTTCGCCGCAAGCCACCAGGCAAATTACTACCATCAGCACATGCTATAGACCGAGAATATCGTGTCATTAATGCACTAGCTGGCTCAGATGTTCCTGTGCCTACTGCTTATCATTTTTGTGAAGATGATTCTATTGTTGGTAGTATGTTTTATGTGATGAGTTTTGAACAAGGACGTATTTTTTGGGATCCAGCCTTGCCTGAGCTACCAAAAGAGCAACGTGGTGCTATGCATGACGAATTGATACGGGTGATGGCAGCGATACATGAGATTGACGTTGAATCGTGCGGATTATCAGATTACGGCAAAGCAGGTAATTATTTTGAACGTCAATTATCTCGTTGGGTAAGTCAATATCGTACTGCTGAAACAAAGCCACTACCTGCAGTAGAATCTTTAATCGAGTGGTTGCAAGCAAACATTCCTGCTGATGATGGCCAAGTTAGCCTTATTCATGGCGATTTTCGTTTAGATAACCTTATTTTTGATCCCACAGATGCTAAAGGTATTGCTATGTTGGATTGGGAGCTTTCTACGCTAGGCCATCCAACTTCAGATCTAGCGTATTTTTGCATGTGTCTACGTTTACCATCAGCGGGTAATGTATCAGGCCTTGCCGGTAAAGATCGTGACGAACTTGGTGTGCCAAGTGAAAAGACTATTATTGAGCTTTATTGCCAACTTCGCGGCATCGATAACGTAGATAATTGGATTTTTTGTGTCGCTTTTAGCTTTTTTAGGCTCTCAGCCATCTTACAAGGCGTGCTCAAACGAGCTTTAAATGGTAATGCGTCAAATGATCAAGCTTTAAAAGTTGGAAAAATGGCAGAGCCTTTGGCTCAAATGGCTCTCGTTATGATTAAAGACGAAGGGTAATAATACATTTACGGGTTTGAATCGTATATTTGAGCCCGCATGTTCTCAATAAAGGTATCGTTTTATGAATAATTTATTTGATTTAACAGGAAAAATTGCACTGGTTACAGGTGCAAGTCGAGGCATTGGTGAAGCAGTAGCAAAGTGTCTGGCTCAGTATGGAGCACATGTTATTGTTTCAAGTCGAAAACAAGAAGATTGTCAGGCAGTAGCTGATGCGATTATATCTTCGGGCGGAAGCGCAGAAGCGATGCCATGTAATATCGGCAATATGGATGATATTCAACAAACGTTTGAAAAGATCAAAGCAGATCATAATCGACTTGATATCTTGGTAAATAATGCCGCAACTAACCCCTATTTTGGTCATATATTGGATACTGATGTTACTGCTTTTAGTAAAACAGTAGACGTAAATATTCGTGGTTATTTTTTCATGTCAGTAGAAGCTGGGAAATTAATGAAAGAAAACGGCGGCGGAAACATTGTTAATACAGCCTCTGTTAATGGGCTACAGCCTGGTATGGGGCAGGGGATATATTCTATCACTAAAGCTGCGGTAATCAATATGACTAAAGCTTTTGCCAAAGAGTGCGCTGGTTTTGGTATACGCGTGAATGCATTATTACCCGGTTTAACCAAAACAGACTTTGCTGGCGCTTTATTTGCTCAAGAAAAAACGTATAAGTCAGTAATCAAACAGATCCCAATGAGCCGACATGCACAACCTGACGAAATGGCGGGTACTGTACTCTATTTAGTATCGAATGCCAGTAGCTACACCACAGGTGAATGTATTGTTGTCGACGGTGGAGGCACTATTTAGCCTGCACGATATAAGCGGATTGTTTAATAATTTAATTAAGAATAAAAGAGGGGTTAGCATGGATTTTTCATATTCAGCAGAAGTCGAAGTTTTACGCCAACGCGTGCATGATTTTATGGATCAACATATTGTGCCACGTATTCGTCAATGGAATGAGGAAGTATATCAGGGGATTTATCCCGTATCTTTCATGGAAGATTTGAAAGCACTAGCCAAATCTGAAGGATTATGGAATCTTTTTTTACCACATTTAAAAGAAGGTGAACCTGGTACAAAATTGACCAACTTAGAATACGCACCATTGGCAGAAATTATGGGGCGTGTTAGTTGGGCATCTGAAGTGTTTAATTGTAATGCACCAGATACGGGTAATATGGAATTATTACATATGTTTGGTAGCGATGAACAGCGAGATAAATGGTTGACGCCTTTACTTAATGGCGATCTACGTTCAGCGTTTGCCATGACTGAGCCAGATGTTGCTTCATCAGATGCGTCAAACATTCAAACACTGATCACCAGAGACGGCGATGATTACGTCATTAATGGCCGTAAATGGTTTATTACTAATGCAGCACACCCTAATTGTAAGCTCTATATTGTTATGGGGAAAACAGATCCCGATGGCGATGCGCATCACCAACAAAGTATGATTTTAGTACCTCATGATACACCGGGCATCGATGTGGTTCGTAATATTAATGTTATGAATCATCACTCGCCAGAAGGTCATTGTGAAATGGTTTTTCGTAATGTTCGTGTGCCAGTTACAAACTTATTAGGTGAGGAAGGATCTGGTTTTGCTATGGCTCAAGCACGTCTCGGGCCGGGACGTATTCATCATTGCATGCGTTCAATTGGCGCGGCAGAGTTAGCATTAGAGCTAATGGTAGAACGTTCGCAGGAGCGAAAAACCTTTGGTAAGCCATTATTTCAACATGGCACTGTGAGTGAGTGGATAGCGCGTTCACGTATTGAAATTGAAACGGCTAGATTATTAGTTTTAAAAGCGGCTTGGATGATTGACGAAAAAGATGTCAAAACTGCTCGTAAAGAGATTTCAATGATAAAGGCTTTAGTACCAACCATGTTAAGTAATGTGAGTGACAGAGCAATGCAAACATTTGGCGCTATGGGTATAAGTCCTGATACACCGCTAGCAGACATATGGACCGGTGCTAGAGCATTACGTTATGCAGATGGCCCAGATGAGGTGCATCTTCGTACTATTGCCAGTGTAGAGATTAAAGAAAGTAAAGGAACACTGGGTTCAACGGCCGCGTATCTTACACCGCCACTGCGTTAAACCTAAAGAAAATATTATTTTTCTATCAACTTGAATGAGGTATTAGTCAACCATTGACAAACACCTCATTTTTTATGTGTTTTATTTATGAAGCTGACGGCACAAATGATAGCGATTCAAGCAGTAATGATATCTTTATTGTGATGTTTTGGTCATATAATTGGTTTTTGTAAAATAAAGTTTGCTTAAACAACATGAGGTGAAAAATGACGATATTAGTAACAGCAGCGACAGGAAATATAGGTAAAGAGATTGCTAAGCAATTAGTGGAGGCCGGTGAACAGCCACGTATTTATGTTCGAGATGAAAATAAAGCTAAAACTTTGATATCTGATGGTGATTATCAACTTGCAGTAGGTGATGTGACAGATTTAGCTGCGTTAGAAAGTGCAATGGAAGGGGTTGATGCTGTTTATACTGCGGTTCTTGATGCTTACAGAGAAGACACCACTTATTTGCAAAATATTATTACCGCAGCCAAAAAGGCTGGTACTAAACGTATTGTACTAATGTCTGCCTTTAAAGTAGAAAACTATCCAGATATGCCATTTATTCAGTGGCACAATAAAGCAGAGAGTGAGTTAATGGCCTCTGGATTAGATTGGACTATTTTACGTCCAGACTGGTTTATGCAAAACTTTTTGGCTTATGTGAAAGAGGGTCAACTTAACCTACCGATGGGTAATGGTAAAAACAGCTTTATTGATACTCAAGATATTGCTGCCGTTGCTATTGCTGCTTTAAAAGACAGCAAACATGCGGGTAAAGCATACGCCTTAAGTGGCCCTGAAGCTATGGACCATTATCAGGTAGCAGAAACTATTACGAAAGTAACGGGTAGACCTTGTGTTTTTAATAATGTTGATCCTCAACTTGTTAAGCAAGGGCTCGAAGCTCAAGGCTACGAAGAGTGGTACGTTAATATGTACTTAGACATCACTTCGCCAATGCGCGATGGTGATGTTCGTTCACCGCAACCTGACTTAGAACAAGTACTTAATCGTAAACCTGTAACTTTAGCTAAATTCATTGAAAAGAACTTAGCGCACTTTTTAGATGCATGCCCAGAATAAAGTAATTTCTGTTCAATGAAAGTATAAAGCGAATATCGTAAAGACTATTTGCTCTTATTTTATCAATATCTACAAAGGTAAACTTAAAATGAAGCTATCTGAATACGCCAATTTTGATGGAGTTGGCCTGGCAAAATTAGTGGGAACTGGCGAAGTTAGCCCGAAAGAACTGGCAACTTGCGCTAGTTTGGCCATTGCTAAAATCAATCCTGATATCAATGCTGTGGTTGAGCTTTATCCGGATAGAATTGAAAGTCTTGATGAAAGTGAACTAGGAAATGGCCCATTTAAAGGTGTGCCATTTTTGATCAAAGATATTGGTAATTTGGAAGCTGGTCGCAAATGTGAACAAGGTAGCCGCTTACTAGAAGGGTTTGTTGCTCAAGAAGACAGTTACTTAATTAAGTTACTCAGAGCCAGCGGCGTTAACAATATTGGCCGTAGCAATGTTCCTGAATTTTGTATTGCTAGCACAACCGAAAATGCTTTATATGGTGATACCAGTACACCTTGGCGAAAAGGCAATTCTGCCGGTGGGTCTAGTGGTGGCGCAGCAGCAGCGGTAGCATCTGGCATGGTGCCAATAGCACATGGCTCAGATATTGGTGGCTCCATTCGAATTCCTGCGGCACATTGCGGTGTTATTGGTTTAAAACCTTCTCGAGGTCGTATTACTTATGGTCCACAAGCCGATGAAAAAGGCTTTGGTATGGCGGCTAATATGGTGCAAACGCGTACTGTAAGAGATACTGCTGCCATGCTAGATTGTTTGAGTATTCCTCAGCCCGGTGATCCCTTTGTTATTCGCCAGCCATCACGCCCTTATATAGAAGAAGTTGGCGCACCGTTTAAAAAATTAAAAATAGCTTATTCGACAGATCCCTTGATGTCTGGAACCTCAGTTCATCCAGAAATAGCTGATGCCATTGAAAAAACAGCAACACTGCTAGAAAGCATGGGGCATGAGGTAGAAAGAGCTAAACCTAATTATCACCCAGAAGATGCGTTAATTCATTGCCCGAATTTATGGTTTTTGGGCTTTGATAAGTATATAGACGCACTGGCATCGGCTACTAATAGGCCAATTAATCTCGATACACTAGAGCCGTGTACATTAGACCTTTATCAAAAAGCCAAAGATATTGACCCCTTTACTATATTTGATAGCTTCGATTGGGTTAATCGTGTACGTCGGGAGTTTGGCAAACACTTTGCTCAATACGATATATGGTTAACACCAACAACCGTTATGCCTAGTGAACCGCTTGGACGTTATAATCAAAGTTTAACCGGGCTTTCTACCGAAGAATATTTTTATTTATCTGAGACTCCTGTTCAATACTGTGCTGCTTATAACATTACCGGGCTACCAGCCATATCTCTGCCGCTACATCAAACCAGTGACGGCTTACCTATCGGTGTTCAGTTAGGCGCTAGACATGGTGAAGAAGAGCTATTGATCAACGTTTCAAGTGCTTTAGAGCAGGCCTTACCTTGGGCAAATAATACGCCTGAATTTCACGCCAGTAAATACTGATAACATGTATAAAATCATTGATTTATATGGAATGAAATTAATGATCTTACGTTGTTAAAGGCTACTTGATATCCCACATTGTTTCGTTAGGTTTCCCTTATTAAAAATAAGGGCAGAAGTGATAATGTAAACGTCGTAAATGATATTTTAGTTGAAAAACTCCCCTGATATTCTAAATTCATCACTATTTTAATTATAATTAAAGAGACCACTTATGAAAACTTCTATCGGATTATCTCTGCTTAGTGCAGTCCTAGCTACATCGCTATATTCTGCTTCACTCCTCGCTAACGATGACACTCAAGCCAGTGCCACGGCCAAAACGCAAGCTGCTGATGTTATTACCTTCGGTAAAAATGACCTAGCTGGTGTTGACTTACCGCAAGTAGCGCCGTTATCTAAAGACATCGTTATTTCAGGTAGCAATCAAAACTGGCAAAAATTGCTTTACGTTGATCAGGTAGGCGTGGCTATTTGGCAGTCAGAGGCAGCGACATTATCGTTAAACCCTCAAGGTATTGATGAATATATTTTTGTTTTAGAAGGTGAGCTAACCCTTACCTCTGCTGCCGGTAAAGTGTCTAATTTCACTGTTGGAGATTCTTTTATTTTACCTAAAGAATTTATTGGTACTTGGCAAACCCATGGTAAGTACCGCCAGCTTATGGTTTTAAATCCAAGCTTTTTAGGTGAAGAACACTAAATAGTTTCAGGGTTGTTTTCTTTTAATACTTTCACAGGAATATACAATGGCTGATCATAAAGGTATTACTCGTCGAGATTTTTTAAATGGTGCTGCGCTCAGCTTAGTTGCTGGTGCCTCAGTTTCACCTCTACAAGCGTTGGGCAAAGGGCTCTTAGCCACGGACGATGTTACACATCTTGGTCCTACTTATCCACCAGCGTTGCAGGGGATGCGTGGTAGCCATAAAGGCTCTTTCGAAGTCGCTCATGCGCTGTCATGGCAAGGAAAAAAATGGCAAAGACCTGAGCAACAAATTGATGAACTTTATGATCTTGTTGTTGTTGGTGGTGGTATTTCAGGGCTAGCGGCTGCTTGGTATTTTCGTCAGCAGCATGGTAATGATGCACGTATTTTAATTCTTGAGAATCATGATGATTTTGGCGGGCATGCCAAGCGTAATGAATTCAACGTTGACGGTAAAACCTTAATTGGTCACGGTGGCACGCAAAATATAGAGGGGGCTTACTCTAAAGAAGCGGGTGATTTGCTTAAATCTTTAGGTATCAAGCTAGAAAAATTTGAAAATTACTTTGATAGAGAGCTTTATAAAAAATATAACTTAGGCGAGGGCATCTTTTTTGATAAAAAGTACTATCAAAAAGATACGCTGGTACCGTCACCTTTTATCGTTTATGAGCATTTTCTCAAACATGGCGGTATCAAGCCAGCTATACCTGCTGAAATTATACCTGAAATGCCTATTTCTGACGCGTCAAAAGAAGCGTTTATGTTGCTTATTAATGATAATCACGATTTTTTAATCGGCAAATCGGTTGAGGAAAAATCGGCTATTATTATGAGCATCAGCTATGACGATTATTTAAGGCAGCAGGCTGGTATGCCTGAAGAGGTTATTAGTTTAGTGCGTAATATCTGGCAGGGTTCTTTTGGCATGGGCGGTAATCACTGGTCTGCGATGGCCGCTGCCTATGCTGGTTTACCCGGTACTGTTGGTTTAGGTATTATGCCTACTGGCCCAGCTCCTGATGTAGAGCCAGTGATCCAACACTTTCCAGACGGCAATGCTACTGTAGCAAGGTTGTTGGTACGTGACTTGATCCCAGGTGTAGCTAAAGGGAATACCATGGAAGATGTTATTGAGGCGCCATTTAAATATAAAAACTTAGACAAACCGGCCAATAACGTACGTGTTCGTTTAAATAGTACCGCCGTTAATGTTGCTAATGTTAAAGACGGTAAAGAAGTTGAAGTTGTATACGTAAAAGATGGGGTTACACACAGAGTTAATGCCAAACATTCAATTTTGGCTTGTTATAACCATATTGTGCGTTTTATATGTCCCGAAGCGCCAACCGAACAAAAAACAGCATTAGATTGGCCAGAAAAAGTGCCAGTTGTCTTTATCAATGTTGCACTGCGCAATTGGAAAGCATTTGAAAAATTAGGTGTAAAAAGAATTTATTCGCCGCAAACTGATTTTGGTACTTTCTGGTTAGATTTCCCTGTTAGCATGGGTGGACATGAATTTGCTAAAAACCCAGAAGATCCGATCATTTTACATATTCCCTATGTACCTTCTGTATCTGATAAAAACTTATCTCCAAGGGAGCAATTTAAAGCGGGGCGGTATAAATTATATAGTATGAGTTTTGATGACTTTGAAAGTAAAATTATTGATCAGCTTGATCGTATTCTAGGCCCTGGCGGTTTTGAAGCTAAACGTGATATAGCTGGTATAACCGTTAATCGCTGGTCTCACGGTTATACCTACCAATATAATGACTTACATGACGCACCACAAGGTATTTGGGGTGACAATGGTCCTCATATAGCTGGACGTAAGCAAATTAACCGTATATCAATTGCTAATGCTGATTCAAACGCCTCTGCTTATACGCAAAGTGCCATTGACGCAGCATACCGCTCTGTACAAGAACAGTTAAAACCTAAAAAGTAATACTTTTAAGTATTATCCATAAGCATTAACTTTAATAAAAGCGTTGAAAGTAGTGATATTAATCTGCTCTCAACGCTTTTTTTTATTGCAGTCTAATAGTAATTGAAATAAGAAGTTTAGCTCATTTAAATGTGAATCTGGTACACTAGCACCTATCAAATTTAAGGTATGGATAATCACATTAATGGCCAGTTCCCCCTCTCCCATGCGTAAACTACCTACCCAAGAACGTTCTAAGCAAAGAGTTGAAAAAATAATAGCTACAGCACAAGAGTTTATGGCTACTGAAGGTATTGATAGCCTTACATGCTCAAAGGTTGCTGAGCGAGCGGGTTTGCCAAATGCTACGCTCTATCAGTTTTTCCCCAATAAGGAATCAATTTTTGAGGTTATTGCCGAGCGGTGGCTTTTTGCTAATATGCAAACCCTTACTAAAAACGATCCTAGTGATGGAAAATTTGGTCATTGGCAGGCTTGGATAGAAGCTTCGGTGGCAAACGATTATCTAACATATAAAAGTCAAAAAGCATTACTTCCTTTAGTAAGCGTAATGAATGCTAGTTCTCGACTACGGGAAATTGAGCAGAGTCATGATGTGGTAATAAAAAGCCATATGGTCAAGGGGATAGGCTATTTTTTTAACCACCTTGATGACGATACCTTATCAATGTTAGCGGAAATAACCATGAGTGTTTCACATACCTTATTACTTAAAGCAGCTGGTTCAGAGGAAGCACAATCTGTTGGCTATCTTAGTTCGCTCAAATATATGTTAAATAGCTTGTATCTCAAATATAGCTATTAATACCAACCCTAATAATTTATCGATCATCTTCTAGTGGTTTAAATATCCAATTTCTACGTAGCTCACATGGATGTGAGTACTTAGACTTTGTCTGGAAATAAAAACTCCCAATAACCCGCTATTGCCCAATCAAGTGCCTTGCCGATATGAAAGTAGGTAAATAGGTTTAGTTTGGAACAATAAATCTATGAACTTGAAATTAATTTTGGTCAATTTATTAATGGAACTGGTATGAAATTTACAATAGCCATCCAACTTTATTACTGCTTAAACACTTAATTTTTTAATATTAAGGACATAAAAAAGCCGCTAAAGTAGCGGCTAATTATCAATTAGTTAATATGATTAACTAGAAAGCAAAGGTAACTTCTGCGCCAAAGGTGCGAGGTGTACCACGAGTTTCGAAGTCATAGCCAAACTTGTCTTGTAGGCTTACAGTATAAGGACTGTACTCTTTGTCAGCAATGTTCTTAATCCATAGTGCAACTTTTAATGTTTCATCGGGATTAGAAAAAGATAAACGTGCATTACTTAACCAATAAGCATCTTCTTGTATACGTTTAGTATTGAAGCCATCATAAAATTGCTTGTCAATAAAAACACTGTCTACATGGGCTACAACTTTCCCCCAATCTGCGGTAATAACATCATAGTTAATAGCTATGTTAAAGTTTAGTTTAGGTGCTGATACTAATTCGTTACCGGCTATATCAATACCAGATAAAGTTGCTTTTTTATATTCACTGTCTAAATAACCCAAGCCTGCTGTCATTGTCATTGGTTTACTAATACGTGCGATTAACTCAAACTCAGCACCAAGGATTTGAGACTCCTCCGCATTCACTAGTCGTTGAAAAACACCGTTATCAATGTTTGTGAATTGCTGGTTTTTATAATCATATTGAAACACTGCACTATTTAATTGCACGCGGCCATCGAAAAATTGGGTTTTTAGCCCTAATTCCAACGCGTCGACTTCTTCTGGCTCTACATAGTTTAATTCACTCGGATCAAAAAATGCCTGACCATTATATGCACCACTTCGGTAACCTTCACTGTAGCTTGCATAAATAAGGCTGCCATCAGCTAAGGTATAGTCAAGACCTATTTTTCCGGTAACTTTACTGTCGTCATTCTTTTGATTTACGTTAACAATAGGGGTGGGTGAAGCGTTGAATGAAGGCATCAGGGGGACGGGCATTTCACTATCCGACACTAAGTCGTAATAAAATAATCTTGAATTTAGGTTCTTTATTTCAGCATCATCTTTACTATAACGTAGGCCGACAGTTAGTGTTAAGTCGTCAGTTATATCATAGGTAGTGTGAAGGTATGCTGCGATGCTCTCACGCTCTTGGGTGTAATCATTTTCAGCAGAACAAATTCTAAGCGCTGGAGAGATACAAGTAAAAGCAGCGGGAACAAAAGCGTTTTTTTGTAAATATCCAGCTGTTTCGTAACCAATAGCATAATCATTTTTAGCATCTAAATCTTCTGTTGAATAATAAAGGCCAGCAATCCAGTTAAAGCCATTATCGTACTCAGAGCTAATACGTAAATCTTGACTAAAAGCGCTTACATCAGAGGTAATGACAGTATGTAAAATAGTATTTGGGCTACCATCATCATCACTTAGAATATTAAGGAAACCCTCATCGTAACTTGTTATTGAAGTAAGGCTATGCTCATCGTTAATATACCAGTTTAGGCTTAAGCTTAGGTTTTCTACTTCGTGTTCACGCTTTTTAGTATAGTTTGCTTCATTGTCAAGGTAATCTAAACCTGCTCGGTCATAGCCTGTTGCTAAGCCGACACCGCCAGGTAATTCACCCAGAAATTCCAGCCCTTCTTGTATATAGGGCTCTCTAATGTTTGCTGCTAATCCACCAGCATGAATAGGTGTTGCTCTACTTTTGCTATAGGTGAACGTTGCTTCAAGGTCGTCATTAGGTGTATAAACGAAACTTACACGGCCAGCCCAGTTATCTACAGCACTTTGATCAGAAAAACCTGCTAATTTGTTGTCTACGTAACCATCGGCTTCTGCATAAGTGAATGCTCCGCGAACCGCTAAAACATCTTCAACGAGTGTTGATTCATATGCGCCTTTAGTTTCAATTCGGCCGTAGTTACCTACGCCTAGAGTTAAATAACCATTATTATCTGAGAAACTAGGTTTTTTTGTATAAAAGTTAACTGCACCACCTGTGGTGTTTTTACCGTACAAAGTACCCTGTGGGCCACGTAACACTTCTACTCTTTGTAGATCGAACATGGCTATCCCTTGTAGAGCAGGTGCTCCACGGTAAACTTCGTCAATATATAGAGCTACAGGGCTAGATTGGTTTTGACTGAAATCAGACATGGAAACGCCACGAACGGCAAAAACAGGTTGTGCATCACCAAAAGGTTTTTGAATTTGTACATTAGGGACTTGATCTGCAATTTCAGTACTATTGTTTAGTCTTAATGTTTCGAGTTTGTCAGCATTCATCGCAGAAATTGCAACAGGAACATCTTGCATGTTTTGTGAACGCTTTTGAGCGGTAACGACTATTTTTTCAACGCCTAAGTCTTGAGCGACTATTTTTTCTTGAACTGCCTCTTCTGCAAAGGTGGTTACTGATATCAAAGACAGTGCTACTGCCTGAGCGATCAAAGTTGGTAAGAGAACTCTGTTGTTTTTCATATTCGCTATTCCTCATGTCACTGACCACTGACTAAATTTGCCATGCGGCACTAAATATTTATTAAAATAGTTATTTTAGTGTTTAGGTTTAAATAAATTTTGGCGTACTGCTTTTGATAATTTTGATGTTAAAAGCAGCTACATTTAGATTAAATCGCTAATTTACTTTCTCCTATATCCTTAGTGTCCTTTTACATATCATTTGTGCCATCATGAAAAAGGCGAGTTACTGTCATAAGTGATAGTTATTAAGACGCAAGTGATATTTGTTTCAGCTGATGTTGTTAGTAAGCTAATTCAAAGATAATTTCAAAGTCATTTGTAATTACTCATGTACTTAACAAATATTAGGATAACTTTCCATGCATATGCCATCTTTTGACGATTTACATCAGCTCCCACAGAGAGACTTACCTTTTTCACTTGAGGAGTTCAGTAATAGGTTATTGAGTGTCCGTCAGCGCATGGCGAAAGAAAATTTTGATATGCTTTACTTAACATCACCAGAGAGTATTTATTACCTAACAGGATATAAAGCTTGTTGGTATGGTGCACAAGGTCCTAGTAGCTGGCCTCAATTTTATGGTATTGCGGTACATCGAGACCACGATAAAATAATTCATATTGATATACCTGCTGAATCTAACTACATTGATTACATCAGTATTCCCAGTGTTGATAAACGTATAATTCCACAACGTGCAGATCTTACTTTTATCACGAAAACTTTATTCAGTGAAGGCTGGTTAAAAGGTAAAGTAGGCATGGAGTTTGGCAGTTACCGGCCGAACCGCCTAGTGAGTGAAAAGATGGAACAGGCATTTGTTCATAGTGGCTGTAGTGTGGTCGATGCGACACATATCCTTCGTCAACAAAGACGTATAAAATCTCCTCAGGAAATCATCTATCATGAGAAGGCGGGTGAAATTCTTGATGCAGGTTACCGTGCGCTTGTTCAGGAAGTAACACCAGGTATGACAGAGTTGGAAGCCTTTGGTATTTTAAACTTAGGAATGCATAAAGCGGGCGGTGACCAGTGTGCTATGCCATATAGTTTTGCCTCAGGGTCGAGAGCTACAGCAGGGGGGCATTGCTTGCCAAGCAATAAAATCATCCAGCAAGGAGAGTTATTCGGCGCCGATCCTTGTGGTTCGTTTAATCAATACCATACCAATGTTTGTCGTGTGTTCTCTTTTGGTGAGCCACCAAAAGAAATTATGGATCAGTACAATATCATTGCACAGGCGATTAAACATGTAGAACATATTATTAAACCAGGTATGACCGTTAATGATTTTGCGCGAGATATGCGTGATTTTTATATTGATGCAGGTATTTGGGATCAACGTCATTGGGTAGGAGGGTACGAAATGGGCATCAGTTTTGCGCCCGATTGGGTAGGCGAATGGCTGTTTACTCTGGGCAATTTTACCGAAGAAGGTGAGTCTGATGAACGCACATTAGATGAGAATTTTGTCTGTAACTTTGAAAATGTTTTTAGTGCCGCTAGTGCTATTGATACCATCATTATCCGTGACAATAAGCCGCTTATACCCTCATTTTTAGATGGAAGCATCTATGTTATTGAATGAGTTATCTCTGTCTCTTATAACTCACTTGGGGGCGAAATGTATGGGTAAGTTTGTTCTTCTAGAATAGAATTGTCATTTGCTAGTGTTAATTTTAACCACAGGCTTAAATCATATACATTTGAAATAAGCCTTCACTTGGATTAAATGATAAGTCGTAGGGACGTTGCTCACTTTTATCTATTAACATTCCTTTGTACGTGGGAGGTGCTTCAGCGACATGCTCATTCGTACCATTGAAATATTTACTTTTTTTCATATGTGCTTGCATCAAAATATTATCATTAATATACTTTTCATAGTTAACGCCAGAAATAGCACTAATAACACTTCCTAAAATGTTAAAACCTGTATCACTATATTCAAATGTTTTGTTTTCTACATTATTGATGGCTGTTTTTTTACTAACTTCAGGTATGACTGTTCAGTCCTTTGAGCATCAAGGTTAACTGGTCTGACAGAATCACTTAATCCAGAAAAAATGAGTAAGTAGCTCTTTAATTGTAATATTGGTATTTTCGAATACTGATAAATATTGGCTAACATTATCATTGAGTCGTAACTTTTTATTTTCAACCAGTTACATAATAGCTTGAGCTGTAACTGGTTTAGAGATTGAAGCAATTCGAAATAACGACTTTTTTGTTGTAGGTTTATCTTTTATTTCATCAAGAAATCCAAAACCTTTAATATAAATTATTTCACCCGAACTTATTATGGCTACTGCCATAGCTGGGACATCGTTGTGTATCCGGATTTTTTCTAAGGTAACAGTTAGCTCATCATGGATATTCACTTTATTAGCAAGTACGTTAGAAGAAAGAGTTAAGAGTATTATTATAATTAATTTATACACTAGATTGCCTTATGAAATTTAACGCTAAGCTAAGCGGAAAAATACAGTTAGGTTAAACTGCGTGAAGTGCGAGCCAACTGTAATTTTTCCGTTTGAAGTTCTTGTTAGGGTAATAACTGCATACCCAAGCCAAGAGAACTAATTATTACACCGGTTAACGTCATATATTGCTGCGTTTTAACATTGACTAAAATCGGCGATTGCATGTCTTTAAAGGCAGACTTTAAAGACATATAAAATATTTTAGGAATTAAACCTGTGCTGAATAAAGTTATTGCTACTCCTGTTGAAACGATTAGATTACCTATACTGTTTCCTGAGTTAATATAGCCGTACCAGCTCGTTCCCAGAAAGAAAAAACTAGCTCCCCAACAAAAAGCTACAACTAATTTTTCTTTAAATAGTAAATTATCCACCTAACTCTCCTTGTTACCCTAGACACAATGACTTCCCACGAGGTGTTAGCCTCTGAACGTGGGCTAGTTTTACAAACCAGAGCCATATTATATGCGTCAACAATATAAAGCAGAGGCTAGCATGAATAACTTTAACATAATTTTTATTGGATTAGATACTCATAAAATATTTACCCAACTTGCTGTTTTAAAAGACGAACGAGGTGCTAAACCAGAATCCTTTGGAAAGATAAAAACCAACAAATCAGTCTTGATAAAATTCGCTCGGCAACTGCAGTCAAAATATCATAAGGCAACACTACATTTTATTTACGAAGCTGGACCCTGTGGTTATTGGATTTATCGACCATTTATGTACCGGAGGCAGAAGATGAAGCAATACGCGATTTATCTTGCGCCAGAGAAACCGGCATGAATGATTTAAAGGATGCAAAGTTTCAACTTAAAGGGTTATTTTTAAGAAACAATATTAATGCGCCGTGAAAGATAATTGGTCAAATCAGCATTTACGGTGGTTAACTGAACTTATTTTACCTCACCATAGCCAACAAATTGTTTTACAAGAAATAGCGATTACCGCAGGGTAAACTAACCAAAAACCTGTGGAACCTTTAGCCTTTAAAAGTGTGCAATCACGCCGACAAAAGCACCTTTAAATTCAAGGTCGGTATATAAATTGTCTAAATCTTCAAATTCTATTTTCACGACCCGATACCCTAAGGTCAGATTAAAGTTTCCCATCCTGTTATCAACTAGGCCATAACTTAAGCCGACTTGATAGTCATAAAGTGAATGGTCATTTATTAATAAAAAATCACCTTGGGCAAATACACTTAGACGCCTTAAGGGCAAGCTAATGTTAGTGGCCACATACAACATAGGCACAATTTCGTCGGTCTTTATTTTACCCGAAGGAGTAACAGAATCTGTTGTTGTTATACAAACAACAGGTTCTGATCCATAACAATATTCATCATAAATACCTGTTGTATCTCCTGTAACAGTGACAGCACCATTAAAATCTCTAGCGGTTAAACCAAAATCAAATGAAAATAAGCCGTTATCAAATAATTCGTAATATAAGGTGTAATCGACATAACTGACGTTAAAACTGGCATTAACATCATTACCAATTAGAAAAACTTCATCGTCGAAGCTAAACTCTTGCGTTAAATTAGTTTTACCTGTGGTATCAGGCGTGGTACTTGAAATGCGTACATTAGGGAGCAAAGGGTAAGGGTGTACAACGGCAATAAAGTAGTTACTTTGCTGTTCTTTTTTTAAATTAAAGTCAATTAGAGTGTTTTTTTCACCAAAACACCACTTGCTTCACTTTGCCAAATTTGGCCGCCCAGATATAAACCAACCGTATTATTTACTTGTGGGGTAAAAGTAAAAAGTACAGCGAATGTTGCTGCAAAAACCATTTTTTTCATCTAGTTATTATCCTTGTTTACGAATGTTCATGTTCCATGTTTATATACTCGCCATCACCTTTATAATCACAAGAGGTCATAAAAAGAGCTATTAATACAATAATCGATTTAACTCATACTTCGATTCAAGTTAAGAAAACCTAACGCCTTGTTATAAGCACCTGCCAGTACTCAAATAATGAACCCAATCATCTCTCCCTTGAATTTTTGCTGCATCAACTGCTTTCGAAATATCATAAGTCACTTTATGAAAATCGACTGCCCATTTATTATCAGTGCCCTTTAACAATGTAACGTAAGATGCTTTAGATGAGTAATTCTGCATCGAGTGTACATTTGGATCTTCGTCAGTGTAAGCTTGAAGCCCGACACTTCCAGGGTTAATAATTAACTGCCCTGTAGATAGTTCAACACATCTAGGTGTATGCGTGTGCCCACAAAGAACAACTGGCGACTTTATGCCGTTCAACAGTTTTATTATTTCATGATCTGTTCGGACTTCTGCTTTCCCTGTGCTTATATCTTCTAATAAATACACTAGATCATCGGTTGGTGTTCCATGACAAGCATAAATATCAGGTGTTACCTGTAAATCAAACGGTAACAGCTTCATCCACTCTAAAGGTGACTTCCCAAGGTCATTGAGTATAAATTTCATCGTTGGGTTTACATCTATTTCAGCTTGTGTCGATTCATATATTTGTCGATCTTGATTACCTGAAATAGTTAAAGCATCTAGAGCTCGTAAATAATCATAAGTCTCTTTAGGGGCTATCGGGCCATACAAAATATCACCAAGATTAATAAATGCAGTAACACCTCTGGATTTGGCATCAGCAACTACAGCTTTAAGTGCGTATACGTTACTGTGAATATCAGATAACACTGCTAATTTTTCCAACACTCTCTCCTTGTGCTTATAACTCTTTTACTAAACAATAAGTTGTATGACCTTTTGGATAATCAGGTAACTCACCAAATACTTTGTAACCTAGCTTTTCATAAAAAGGTTTTGCTTGAAAGCTCAGTGTTTCAGTCCGCATGTAGCCAAACCCTTTATCTTTAGCAAACTTTTCAGCTGCTTTTATTAAATTGCTACCGAGCCCTAAACCTCTCGTTTCTTTAGATAACCAAAGCAACTCAATAGTACAGTAGTTCCAAAATGCATTTGCTCTAATGCCTCCCAGGACTTTTCCATTTTCGTCTTTAGCAATGACAGCAAATTTGGTGTCTTTTTCAAAGCCAACTTCATCAGGTAGGTAATCTTTATTAAAGGATCCAATACCGACACTTAATGCTTTAAGATCTTCCTGAGTAGGTGAGGTTGTTACTACGAGATTCATATATTCCGACATCCGAGAGAGTTATAACGCCCAAATAATGGGCTAAAAATAGTTGGTTAAAATTAGCGGCGCAGGAGCAAAACCAACTGTTTTTAGTGATCTTCCTCCGATAAAATTGAGAGTGTCCATTTCAATTTTCTGCTAATTCATACTCAGCAGGTGTTTTATATCCTAAACTCGAATGTAGTCGTTGTCTATTGTAAAAGTAATTCAGGTAACCTTTTAATTTTGTGAGTAATTTATTCATCGTCTCAAACTTATAGCCTCTTATGATGTCAGCTTTAAGAGAATGGAAGAATGATTCCACTTCAGCATTATCAGTACAACAACCAGGGCGGTTCATGCTCGCTTTAATCTTATGTTTAATTAAAAACTGTTGTACTACATGCGTTCTATACTCCGCCCCTCGGTCAGTATGAAATAAAACCTTATTGGTGGGTCTTCTTTTCTTAATAGCCAGTTCTAGTGCCTTAAGGGTTAACACGGTAGATTTATTTTACCAAATGCTCAGCCAATGACTCGACGAGAGTACAAATCAATAACAACGGCCAAATAATGCCAACGTGCGCCGACCTTTAAGTAAGTAATATCTCCTGACCACTGCTGATTAACCCTTGTAGCTTTCTCAATATCTTTGCGGTGGTTTTTAATCGCTTTATAAAAGAACTTCACTTTAGCAGGTTTACTGTAAGTTTTTAGTGCACGAGCGCGTAAAGCATTTTCTCGCATTAACCGTGCTACACGTTTCTCACTGGTGAGAATACCTTCACGTTTCAATGCTTGGAGTACGGGAGGACTGCCATAAGTTTGTCTATTGGCGATGAAAACACGATTAATGTGTTCAAGTAAGTCTACATCTGCTTTTGCTCTTAAGGATAAAGGTCGCTTTAGCCATGCATAGTAACCGCTGCGAGAGACATTGAGCCAAGAGCAAAGATATTTAACGCCTAGTTTTTGTCCGTGTTGTTGGATGAATCCAAATCGCTCTGATGCACTTCCGCCAGATACCGTTGCCACTTTTTTAGTTGGTAGCTCACTCATTCATTATTGCTTTGATATCGTTGAGGGCTTTTAAGCTTCCCTTGTCGGTACTCTTTGCGCCAACGAGAAAGCATTAACGGGTGAATATCGAGTGCTTGAGCAACATCCTTTGACATGACATCGTCTTTCAAGCTTAGCTGGACTGCTTTGATTTTGAAATCGACAGGATAAAACCATGTCTTTTTAGGTTGGGTATATCTAGGCATTTTAGCCTCCTCAATGTGATGAGGAGGTGTCCACTAAAACGGGGGAACTACATAGTCCTGTTAATTTGCTTATAAGTCGCTTGAACCACTGTTATTGTACTGTTTTATAAAATGCATAACTTTCAATGCTGGTACCCAAATTCCGGTAAGAAGAACTATGGTTGGTAAATATAATCTCATGATTGAGTCTCCACTAAAATCGTAGTTTACATTACCTAAACTAGCTTGAAGCAAGAGCATTACCATAGCTGTTGAAGTAAGAGCGTATGGTAAAACTGCTAGCTCTTTAATTTCAGTACTTCCTTGAGACTTATCCATTCAATTAATCCTTTTGTGATAGTTAACCACTAGCTTTTAACTAGACTTATAACGCCAACTGTATTTTCCGTTTGAAGTTCTTGTTATGTTTACATGCTACTGCCATGGAATCCATGATTTTGGAGCATGACCTGTAACAGCAACTTTTAAAAATAACAGAAAACAATATGGTGCTGAAACCATACCTATTACAGTCCTAAGCTCTATACTATCAAAGATGATTTCACCTTCTTCTAATAATGAAAATAGTAACCCGCTGAACGCAACAAGAGCGCAGATAACAAATATAATTGCTAAACAACGCATAAACATATTCACTTTTTCACCGTTCCATGGTGCTTCCATGCGATACCTCAGTAAACATAACGAATGATATGGACTCCCCACTCGGCATCTTTCTCTAGCGAGTGTGCCATAGTGAAGTTGATAATAAGCTTCAAATGAGTAGAGTCCATCTGTCTTTAATTAAAGCTGCTGGCGTTTATTTAGTCAAACTAGTTTTTAGTATTCACGGAATTGATGCTCATGACAAGTGCAAATTACGTAAAACTATCAAAATAAAATGAAAAGAATGATGCCAATGACGCTAAGCATTTTGACACCAGTTGGTCATTTGCAGCATGGATTGGTTTAGTACCAAGACAATGCACCACAGGCGGTGTTGTTCGATTAGGTCGCATTAGCAAACGAGGTGAAAAACATATTCGCACCTCACTGATTCATGGCGCAA